>OMFQ01000575.1_pt1 | contig 19630 bp, 11 predicted proteins | sample 1645671 | NCBI WGS metagenome assembly OMFQ01 (sample SAMEA103958119, study PRJEB25191) | human gut metagenome | biome: human-associated habitat [ENVO:00009003]; feature: intestine environment [ENVO:2100002]; material: feces | place: Germany | collected 2013/2015
TCACCGGAAAATGAAAGAGTATCCCGGGCTGACGGAAAAGGTGATGCTTGCAGGGCCGGATGTAGTAGCCGATTACAAGAATGAGGCTTCTGCCTATGATGCCGAGGGGTGGGTGAAACAAACGGCACTGGATGCTGACTCCATTATCGGATTGTACGATGTCCATGCTTATCCGGGTCAGAATGAAGTGCGTACCGGACAATATCCTGAAATTCTTTCCCGCTATAAACGTCATGTTCCCGAGGGGAAAAAGATTGTTTTGGGTGAGGCCGGTTATAAGTATTGGCGTGATGCTGATTCTTTGTTGATGGCAGAATATAACCGCCGGGTCGAAGGGCATCCTTTCACTAAAGGGAGTGACTGCAATATGCTCTGTTACGACTATTTCTATGGCCTCGATATGCCGTTGCTTGCCATGGAAGTGATGAACGGAGGATATTCGGGTATGGCTGTGTGGATGCTGGATGATGCAATGCATAGCAGCGGAGATTCCGGAAAGACGGAAGATGTTAAGATATGGGGTATGTGGAATATTCTGGGAGAGGAAGTATTTAATAAACCCGATGAAGAACAGATACGGCCCTGGTTCTATACCTGGTCGCTGATGTGCCGTTATTTTCCTGCCGGAACGGATATATTGCATACTGCTGTAGCTTCGGAAGATAAAGATGTCTATGTGGTGGCAGGTACTTACCAGGGCAAATTGTCGGTGGCTATGGTGAATGTGGGAGAGAAAGATAAATCTGTGCAGCTCACTTTACCCCGTCCGATGGAGAATGCCTCCCTTTATAAATATGAGGAAAATCTTCAACCCAAGGATGCCGATGGATTTCCTGTTCCCCAGGAAACGGGATTTCATTTGAAAGGAACGTATAAAACGACCTTGAAGGCACAGACGTTCCAGTTATTAACTGATATTCAATAATAAGATAGTTATGAAAAAAGTATATATGGCAATCTTTATCGCCTTGTTGGGCTGTTCGTCCTGCTCTAAAGATAATGATGATTCTGCACCCGAACCGCCGGGTACTGAAACTGTCGAACTGAGCATGGTAGATAAAAGTGCAACAGCCGAAACTAAGGCTTTGTATGCCCGTCTATGGGATATACAGCAAACCGGGTTCATGTTTGGACACCATGATGATTTGTTCTATGGCCGTAAATGGTATGATGTTTCGGGCAATTCCGATACGAAGGAGGTATGCGGAGATTATCCGGCTGTATTCAGTGTAGATTTTGCGGAGATTATGGATGATCGCTGCGAAGGGAATGAGGCTAACGCTATTCGCAAACGCTGTATTCTTGAGGCACGTCGCCGTGGGGAGGTAATTATTGCATGCTGCCACCTGAATAATCCTTTGACCGGAGGTGATTCGTGGGATAATTCAAGTGCCGAAGTCGTACGTGGGATTTTGGAAGACGGAAGTGCCGTACAGGCTAAGTTTAAGACCTGGCTTGACCGTCTTGCTACATTTGCCGGTGAATTGAAAGATGATCAGGGGAAGCCGATCCCTGTTATTTTCCGTCCTTTCCATGAGCATACACAGACTTGGTCATGGTGGGGAAAAAGTTGCACTACGGAGGCGGAGTTTATCGGTCTCTGGAAGCTTACAGTCAATTATCTCCGTGATACAAAAGGTATACACCAGTTTGTCTATGCCATTTCCCCGCAGATGGATTCCGTGAAGCGTGAAGAGGACTTCCTTTTCCGTTGGCCGGGTGATGAGTATGTCGATTTTATAGGTATGGATTGCTACCACGGTCTGAATCCTGCCACTTTCTCTTCCAATCTAAAGACTATTTCCGAATTATCGAAGAAAAAGAAGAAGCCTTGCGGAGTGACGGAAACCGGTGTCGAAGGATTTACTGATAAGGATTATTGGAGTAAGCAGATACTTACTCCTGCAACTGGGCGCAAAGTCAGCATGATTGTGATGTGGCGCAATAAGTTTGTCGGAGGCAATGAATCGGATATGCATTATTTCTCTGTATTCAAGGGGCATACTTCTGAGGCGGATTTCATTAAGTTCCATGCTAATGAGCTTACTTTCTTCAGTAGCGATCTGCCGGACATGTATCAGATGCCTGAGAATGTGGAGGTGAATTAGTGAGGAGATCTATTGTGATTAGTTCTTTAATTTCTTGAGGAAGATTTAAAATACGAGGGTGTGTCGAAACTTTCATAAACTAAAATCCCCCTCGCTACAACTATCTGTGGCGAGGGGGATTTCGATAAAAGGGGAGTTTTGACACCGACTTCAAGTGAGAGAATTGAAAATCCTAAGGCTCAATCCAGTCGGATATTTTATCACAGGTGACTGGACGGTGATTCTTTTCTATATCTATCAAAATGTCTTATTTTAACTATATTAATTATTCAAATACATTATTCCAAAATATAGTATCAGGTTTTACATGTCTATAAAATCTTCTAAAAAATACTTCATAGAATTTAGCTTTCTGTACATCAGATAATTTGTTCACATAATCTTCTAACAATCTTTTTTGCTTTACAAATGAGTTAGTTTCAGTAACAGGGAGTTTATTCAAGGTCGCAAAAAATGTCTCATTAATATTGGACATTAGTATTTTAGCAATATCATCATCAAAATACGGTAAGAATTCTATAATAGAAATGGCTTCTATCACATTCCGGGTATATTGTGTCCAGCCTATCTTAGTTTTTACAAGATTCAACAATGAGTCATTGTCCTGCATACGATTCCCATTTTTGATTATTCCGAAATATTCCCCCATATAAAGAGTATCATTGGGAATACTTTCTTCATAGCTTACGACGGTCATAATTCTTGGATCTATTAAAAAGGTTGAATCGCTATGTGAAAGCCTTGAATACAAATCCTGAAATTGTGCAATAAACATACCATCATAAGTAGTTAAAATATTGAGATCTTCGCCAAATTGGGCTATGAAACTGATATCGCAAGAAGCGGCTATCGGCATGAGAGCTCCTTCTTGGCCATATATAAACCTTATTTTAGTAATGTCCTGAGATGTTAGACTATTACTAAATAGTAAAAAGACAAATGTGACTAAAATTAATTTCATGGTTCTGGCGTATAACTATTTCTAAATTCTTTGATTTTTTTTCTTAACTCTTCGGAACTTTTAGTACTAAATTCTTTATTAGATATTACGGAACGAGTTACAACCCACTGACCATCAGCATGACTTTTTCTTCCAGGATGATTTGCGGGTAATTCACCATTTGCCTTAGCCGTTTTCAGTTCAGCTCCTTTTATAACGGAACGTTCTTCTGTAGTACCATATTTATTATCAATCTTACTGTCTACTCCTTTTTTATTATTAACCGCGTGCGCAGCTTCATGTTCAAGACCGGTAGCTGGTGACAAAATATTGCCATCATCCAACTTGAGACCAGCTGTAGGATTGAATCTTATAGCATTTGCATTTGGCAAGTACACATTATCATAACCCGTTTCTATAACTCCAATTCTCATCTTTTTATCAGTTGCAATTGCTTGCATATTTTCACCACCTCCATTCGCTACATTATAATTATATGCAGTTATAACATCTTTGACAAATGAATTTTGAGGAGCTTGGGCTGCATTTATTCCATTAAACATAAAGTATCTTTGTTTTCCGTTCTCATCTCCATACCAAATTACCATATCTGCTCCAGTTGGATCGATATATTTAATCGGATTATTTCCACAATACGTATACGGGCTCATTTCATAATACTTCTCTGTCAGTGGGTCTACTGCTGTAAACCTTCCCAGTGCCGGATCATACTGTCTCGCCCCGTAATCATACCAGTTCAACCCCTTCTTTGTATCCAGTTCCTTACCGTAATACTTATAAGCCTGAACATTACCGTCTGCTGAAGCAAACGTGCCTCCGAAGGGATAGTAATGGTTTACTTCTTCTTTCTGTCCTGTTTGGTCTACAATCACACGGTTATTACCCTGGTGATCCTGCAAGTAGTAGTGATATTTCTTGTCAGACAACGTGATATATCCTGCATCGGTCAGCAAGAATTTCTGCACCCCATTTTCATAGACCACATTTCCGCAATAGTCAGTCGTAGTGGTAGTGTTACCTATTTTATGGACAGTACGGAGTTTCGTGCCGTTCAATGCATAAGTATAAGTAATGGTACTACCGTCCTTAAACGTGACCTTGCTTGGCAAATTTAAACAATTATACTGAATATCAGTAATATTCTTATTTAAATCTTTCGTCATATTTCCATTCTTATCATAAGCGTACTCATCGGCCTGCTTCACGGCATCCTTGAATTCAAAGCCACCATTATAAGCTGTAGCTGTGGCAGCATCGTCCGTACGCATTAGCTTGTTACCGTCCAGCGTGAACGTCAGGTTGTCGATCAGGCCGTAAGAGGAAGCTCCTGTGCGACCATTACGCCGGAGTGAGGTTATATTACTTTGTTTATTATACGTATATGAAGTACTGTAATTCGTACTGGAAATACCGTTCCATAAATAATCAGCGGAGGTCAGTCGGGAAAGTCCGTCATATCTGAATCGGTATCCGTGTAATCCCGTATCATCCGAAGCCTTCCAACTCATGGCGGAGATATTGCCATTGTAGCAGGGTGTGTTTCCACCATATAACTCGTTGTAATACAAAGTCTGATTGAACAATGTACCGGTAGATTGGCTCTTGAGCCATGAGCGGATGTTATAGGTATAACTTGTTGTAAGAGCAGACATGCCATGCCGCTTGCAACTTTTTATACGTCCCAAGTCATCGTACGTATTTTCTATGAGTGTCACCTCACCATTTGTGTTTAATTTATGTTTTGACTTTGACAGGCGGCCCGCATGGTCGTACTCGTATGTACATACTTCCGTCTGTGTAGCCTTACCCGTGGCTGTATGAACATGCTGGCGCTTCAAAGGATCGCCTATGAAGTTATAGGTAACGTACTCCACTTCAGTTCCTCCCAAATGGTTCGTTGTCCGGCTTTGGATGATACGTCCGCGCTCGTCGTAATAGAAAGCGGCGTAATCATATCCGGTCACTCTGGTAGCGTCCACGCGTGCTGTTACCGTTCCTGTCAGCAATCCTTTGCTGCTTTCCGTGTAGCGGGTCCCGTAACCTGAAGGGGGTGTGGTGTAGTTCAGAGAGGTGGGTACCCCGTGCTTGCCGATGAAAGAGTAGTCATCGTAGTAGTTCACTGTATACACTACAGGAGTCGTCAACGTGATATTCTCGGGGATATAACCATGAAAGGCAGTGCCTGTATCATCACGTCGTGCTTTCACATTGATTTCCGATAACTGTAAATCCTCGTAAAAATAGGAGTTGTGACAAGTTCCCGTCACTACCGGACGACTAAATTCATCGGAAAGGGAAAAGCTCCATTCTCCGCGGGCACGTTGTTCGCCGTCTTGCGAGAAGACCTGATGGCTTCCACGGTCATAGATGTAATAGATAGCATCACGTTCCGGAAGTTTCTTGTAAATGTAGCGGTGCAGGAAGTCATAGCGGTAAGAATAACTGCTTTGCCTATTAGAAGCTCCTTCAGGTTCTCCCGGTTTGGGGTAAGGAACGGAAGGTGGGTAAACACCCACCAGATCGTCGCGACTGTCATATTCATAATGAGTGAAATAGGGTTCGGAACCATCTATATGTCCCGCCAGGATTGTACGTCCCAATCCGTCTTTAAAATCATAAGCCTGATTTCCGTCTTCATCCGTAGTACAAACGCCCAATAAATCTCCGTAGGAAACCCAGCTGGAAAAATTGGGAAACGACTGAGGATTACGGGTAACATAGCGGTAGCTTACAGGGTGTTCTGCCCATGCCTCGCTTGCTCCATGTTCTGCAATCGGTCTGTTCAGAGGAGAGGCTTCGTAGGTGGTCTGCACATAGGGACGTGAATCACCGCTTGCCAACGAGCTTGCGCCGCTCTTCAGGGAGGAGATATTCATATAGCTGCCATTTCCTGTAGACTTGGCGGGAAGCCATGTTCGTAGCTTACGTCCCTGGTCGTCATATTCCTGTAGGGAGACGATATCTTTCTTGTCGGGGGTGATGCTGCGGTCTACTGTTTGTGAGGGACGGCCCAGGCCGTCATAGTATATCACCTGTTCACGGCAACCACTACGGTCGGCCGAGGTGTAAGTACGGGCACTAATGTAGTTCTGAGAAGTGCTTACCTGCGACATGCACAAGAGTTGGCACAATAAAAGTGAAAGTAATAGATATATTCGTTTCATAAGTGTGTACGGATTTTAGTTATTGGTTACGGTAATGATAGTCATATTCCTGCAAGACGCGTTTCTCGCTTTCCTGCATGATGTTGTTTTCGTAATAGTAATTTCTCTTCAGGCGTCCCAATTCATCGTACTCGTAATACAGGGTCTTTCCTGTAGGGTCGGTGACGGAGCTGACGCCTATTAACGGAAGATGCGTGAAAACAGTGACCTGCGCTTTTGAGAGGGACGTGTGTTTGCGCAAGGCTTTCAGTTTGGCTGCATCGGGGAGGGAATTCTGTGCCAATGCAGAGGATGTCATGCCAAAAATGGAGGACACGGCGGCTTCTACCTGTGCCAGAGTCGCATTCTTGATCTCTGCAATAGGATATCGATCTCCATATCCCCATAGGTAGACCGTATGTAAGTTGTCTCTGGAGATTACTTCGCGGGGATTTCCATTAGGAGAGTAAGCGAGGATTTCACTGTGGAATCTATTCGTTGCATAGCACTTTTGATAAAGTCGGGCGGGCAGTATTAATGTGTCTCCGCTCTGTGTGGGAAACTCTCCGAATTCACGTTCATAACCATCGGAATTACTTTGTTTTTTTGTCAGCACGGGAGCGATAATGTGTTTCTCTACCATTTTGCGGATTATATCCGTGGTAGTGCCGGTTTGTGACAATTTAGGATATTCCCAATTGGTTTCCTGTTGCAGCTTACCTGCAACGTGCTTTTTCTTTAGCATCCGGTTGCCGGAGAGATAGTTGTATTGCTCTGTTTCTGTAATACCTGTTTCCGATTCATCATAAATGGTTATGTCACGCTGGTAGAGGAGTGAGTGTCCGAGCAATTGGTAGGTAAAAGTGTAGAAATCACCAAGGGTAGCGGTTTGGGGAACAAAAGATAAAGTTCCATATCGATTGGAATATTCCCAACCTTCCACTGATGCGCCACTGGGATGCCAAATGAGTGTTTCGCGTCGTTTCAGTTTATACTCCTGTCCGTCGCTCATGTAGTCAGTTTGTTCTTTCAGCAAATTATAGCGATATTTCTCTCCCACATACGAAAGCACATTGTTGAAGTATTGCGGTTTCTCGAAAAAGGCTGTGTCATACTGCATTGCTTCGTAGATGTCATATTGATAAACGGTTTTCCCATTACAATTTTCGGGAGTATATGTAGTTGCTCCATCTTTCAGATAATAGACCGTGACTTCGGGATAGACCACTGCAGGACGGCCATTCAGTAACCGCTGAAAATTAAATGCGCTGAAAGTGCATTCCCATTCCCATTTAGCAGCAATGAGACCTGCTGATGGATCATAACTCATAAAGGGATTGTAATTGAAAGAACGATATTGTCCGGACGGATCAAGGCCGAGCACCATGTTTAGTACCGACATCGGAATAGGCTCTGATGATTGATAAGTCATATAGGTCTGAATAGTAGGATCTAAGGTTGGTTCACCTGCACCTGTATGAAAATAACGTCCTCCTATTCCACCGTTTGCGTCATAATCAGTTTGCCCGTAACAGTAGTGTTTGGAGTCACTTCGTACACCTTCTGCCGTATAATTGACGATTTCATAAATCCTGAAACCGGTAGCTTGGGTTTTGATACGTCTTTTTTTGTTGTGAATATAGTCACCGTCATAATCTGTAAACGTAAAGAACTCATGGTTCTCAAAGTGAAACTCTGTATAACCACCCGTCGGATAGGTTAGTTTGTTTAGCACACAATGAGCTTCTGCACTGCTCGGTGTTCGTGTATTGGCGTATGAATTGGAAATCCTCACTTTATCCAATGGAGACAGGTCATCTCCATCTTTGGGTACATCTACTACGTAAGTGGAAGAGGCAGCTCTGGATACATCGAAGCCGACAAAAAGATTCAGGCAGCCCACGTTGTGAATATCGGAACGATAATTCAGGTTGCCCCAATGGTCTGTTCCTCCAAAGCTGGCGCTTGAAGATGTATATCCACATTGATAAGTCTCGGATGTAATGCCATTGCTACCAAGAAGTGTAATTTTGTCAAGAGTACTAAAAGGTAAGTTCCCCGATCCGTGATAGTGCAAAATTCCTTGATGTTGCTCCAGATTGATTTTCCGGATAAGCGTGCCGTTATCTCTGATGTTGATGGCTTTGGCATAGTTGTAATGCTCGCTGTCGCTGCCGTCTTGATAGTCGATGTTGATGGTTGTGCTGCCATAAGCTATGGAGGTTAAAAGTTTCATTTGATAGGCGTGCTGTTGCGTATAGGTTTGGAAAGTGACGTCAAACCTGTCCGGATCTCCATTCACTTCATAAATATGATGGAAACGTACCGCTGGTTCCACCTGTTGCCGTCCATAGTTGGAGCTGATACTCTTTCCATAGGCAAAAGTAATAAGCTCTGCGGAATGAGGTAGGCGGATTGAAGTCAGTTGCCAAGATACGTAGGCAGTACCATAAGGGGTAATGGTACATCCCGGTCCTGCAAAGGTAGTATCTGCGCCATCGAAAGAATATTCAATGCCTTGTTCGTCCACCACTTTAAAGGAATATATCTTACTGGCATCAGCCACGTGGGTTATCTTTACATCGCGTCCGCCTGAAACCACGTACTCGAGCTTGCCATCATACTTTATCCGGATGACAAAGTCGAAAGAACTGCCATCAGGCAGGGTGGCGGTAAAGAGGTCGTACTTTAAATTGAGTCTGTTCATGGTTGCTTCCGTAAAGTTACGGTAGGATTTACCAAACTGATCGGTATCCAGTTTGAAACCTGTAGTCTCATCGGGCATACATTCAATGCTTCGGGATATACAACTGCTTACAGATAATGCCCAACCATGGCCGAATACGTCGTAGTTATAACCTGGATGAAATGGTGTAGGATTATACTTCAGACTTAAAGGTAACTGATAGCCGTGGTGTTCGATATTGAACAAAGGGATGGAAATATCAGGCACTCCCATGGCTGGGTTCACTGCCACGTCTCCGTACATTTTGAAGGCCGCTGCCTGAGGAGAGGTCGGAACAGAAGGGGCAATGTATGGAAGCTCTGATCCTGCATGTGCCGCAAATGGAAAAAGTGTAGCGAAGAAAAATAGTATAAAAATGTATCGTTTCATATATCTTTGGGTTTTGTGATGATTAGAAAATGCGTTTTACTAAAGTCTTAATCATGTTGTTTTTTTGTTTGAAATATTGATTTGAAATCCTGCAGATCCCAGACTTCGGAATCTGCAGGATTAAAAAAATATGGGAATCTCGCTTTTATAGCGGCATTGCATTAGCTCCTATGACTCCCGCTATAGCTGATGCCACTGCGATAACCACTTTCAGGATCATATCCCATACTGATTTCTTGATTGCCATAATTCCACACCTCCTTTCGTAAGGGCACAATCCGCCCGGGTGGCGCTACAACGCACCACAATTAAGTTGATACTTTTCATGTTGAGTGAATGAATAGTTTAGTCAGAAAGGAAAGAGCTGTTTAGCCCAGCGGGTTTTCGTCCAATCCTCCATCGCCACCGTCGCTGTTTCCACCGCCGCTACCATTGCCGGAACCGGTCGGTTCCGGATTATAGAGGACACATTTCACGCCGGTTACCAATGACCGGGTGGCTACGGTGCGGTCCGAATTACGGGTGGAGGCTGGGGTGAAATGTATCTGCAACGAGGCCTGCGAGGCAGATACTTCCTCCTTAGTCTTCACACCTTTACCCCTTGATTTCATGACAACCCGGAATGTGCCGAAGCCGTCCAGCGTCACCACTTCGGATGATTGCAGATGTCTGGTCAGTACGGTAACCAGGTTGTCGATAGAATTCTTCACGTCACCGGTGGAAAGGGAGGAATACTCCGCAATTTCCCGGGCGATCTTTTCGGTGTTTACAGAACCCACATAAATGGTGCGGGGATGGAATAGTTTGTTTCCGTCTTTGTTCTTCATTGTTGACTGAATAGTCTTGTAAAGTACTGGCATAATAATAAAGTTTTTGAGTGTTGATAATTTATTGTTTGTGTATTAAGCTTAACCACATTGCAAAGATACGGATGTTTTTATGATGGAAAGAATGATTTTTGCAAAAGCGTTCAAGAAAATGTTTATTGATGGAAAATAACATGAAACTATTAGTTTTGTTTTGTGTATATCAGTCGGTTGTCTCACGCTATTCCGCTACATCTGCCATTCTTTCCCCAAAAAAACATCCCAATCCTTTTTTCTCATTCCCGACACAAACTCAGCAGATAACGTCCCGGCAAACGAATTTTTCCATGGCAGTTGCGCAGATCATAAAAGCCCTGCCACACCGGATGCCCGATGGCGCCAAAGTTGCTTTTGCAGACGATAGCGTACTGTTCGGCAGGCGGAATGGGATAGAGGCGAAGGTTGTAGATAAGGCCGTCAAAGTTGCGCTGTACCTTGTCCTGAGGTGGTTGCAGGCAGCCTACTTCCTCGGTAGTCCACTCCTTTCGCTTACCGCTTCGGCTGGTGGCTTTTGTATCGTTAGCCGCAACTCTTTCTCTGGAAAAATTCTCCTCCTTCTTTCCCTCCGCGGACTTCTGGTCCGCGTCTCCCTGAGTTCCCACTTCGGGGGAACTATTGAGGAGGGGATATTCTTTTGTATGCTGTGCTATGCTATTCTGTGCTATGCTATGTGTACCAAAGTACACATTTTGACTGTTCTCGGGGAAAAATGTTGCATTTACTGGGATAATTGCTGCATTTTCACCTTTATACAATTCTTTTTCTTCGGGGGTGTTCAAAACGGTTTCCGGATTTCTCTCTGATCCTTTCTCCGAATTTACAGCCGGATTTATTTCTCTATCCTTTCCTGAATTTATCTGCGGATTTTCCCCAGGGACTGTTTCCTGATTTGCCTTCGGGCTTTTAGAAGTATCTTCTTCATGTTCCTTACCTTTACCGGACGATATCGCCGGAGCCTGTTCCTCAGGTGAAAGAAGGCAGTAACGTTCATCTATCAGCGAAATGTTGCGACGCTTGGTTGCGAAAAGAAACTGGCGCTGAATATCGGCTGAAGTCAGCAAGCCATATTCCCGGAAGAGCGTGGAGTCAAAAAGACCATACTCTGAGGCGAGAGTAATGACACGTTGCACGTAGGCTGCATCTTTTTCATATAGGTTGTCCGCCAGGTCTTCGTAGAAAAGAGCATCTGCCAGTGCATAATAACCTTCGTTAGTGTAGATGCTGCAAAGTGTTTCTACCAGTACGGTTACGGCGGCATCGCCTTCACTTTTCATAATCCGGCGTACAATGCGGTCGTGTATAAAATCGGTGCTTATGGGGAAATAATCAAGTCCCCGTTTTTTTATTCTGGACATGGTTTTTAGTGATTAGTGATGAATTGTTGGTGATCCGTGAATTTGTGACCAGTGATCAGTAACCGTATTTTCGGATACAAGCTACTAACCACTGATCACTAAACTCTAATCACTCATTACCTCCTCTTTGAGTCTTCGCCGTTTTCGTGCTATGCTTTCGCTCACCACTTGCTTGGCGTGGCGAATGAGGGCTATCCGCACCTCCCTGTTTTTGACCAGAGTGATGACGAGATAGGCTTTCGGATTGTCAGGGATTGACGAATGAGGTTGTTGCTTCCGCCTCAGACGACTACTTTCTGCACGGCATTTCTTGCAATAGCAATCCCGGTATTGACTTTTTTGACTGACGTAAAAGGCTTCACAAGGAAGCTCCTGGTGGCATTTTCCACAAATGCGGGTTGGGTTTGATAATAATTGATTCATGATTCTGACTTTTAAAAGATTAATTAAAATATTTGTGTTGACAGGTATATTCAGATATGTAACGCTTGTGTTTCATGTATGTAACACTTGTATTCCACGTGGACGGAACTTGTGTTTCATGTCTGTAATGCTTGTGTGCTGCAAATTCAATGTTTATTCCAGTTCACATCACTGATGTGCCTTTATACAGGCGGAGCCCTACTTTCTAAAAGGTAATGTTGCTTTCTCATGATATTTATAGTTTTATTTTTGTAATTAAAACAAATAACTGTTTTTATTGCTACAAATATACTGTGAATTTCATATAGAAAACAAGCAGTTTTAGAAATTAATTTTAATAAGATGCGTAAGTGCGTATCAATGAGCGAATACTGCGTTCTTAATTCCTTACAATGAAAAAGCTTCCCAATCATCATCACCTGAATACGGGGTGATGGCGATTGGGAAGCCAGGGAGAATTAAGCGATGCGGAATATGCGAATGGAAAAGTACGAATGGATTAGTATTCGTCGCTCAGGGAAATAACTTTTAATTGTTTTTCAAATGCAGGCTGCGGTAAATCGGTATAGACATTCACTTTCACAGAACCGCCGGGCAATATATCGAAGTAATTGTCGCTGAATGAACTGTCCACATCGCCGATGGTTATGAATACGGCACGGGCAAAGCTGTCGCTGTTGAGGGTCAGTTCGAAACCGCCTTCGATGGGCTCTATGCTCGAAGTGATAGCAGCTTTGGGATAGTTCACTTCTTTCTGTTTCACGAGGAAGTAGTTATTGGCATAAGTGTTTTTCCCTTTGTCGGTCAGCAGGACGGCATGAACGAATACATCTTCTTTAGGTGTATTTTTTAAGGCTTTACCCAAAGGAACCGAGAATACCGTCTGGCTACTGTTGGCGTCTATCTTTATATTTCGTTTGTAACTGTTCACTTTCTCTCCTGTCAGTTTCATAACTTCTACCTGGAGCGTGCCGTTGCAGGATTTGAGGCGGTCGGAAACCACCTGGATGTTCAATACTCCGTCTTCGTCGGTGATGGGAGAAACGAGGATGTCACGGTAAGCCTTGCGGGCAAAGTAATGCTGCGCTTTCCAGCGACCGTAGTAGTCGCGGCTTGCCCAGGAAGCCACGGGCCAGCAGTCGTTGTGTTGCCAGAAGAGCGTTCCCATGCAGTAGGGCATATCCCGGCGATGTGCCTCGATGGCTGTTTTGATGGCATCTCCTTGCAGCACGTGGTTCATGTAGAGGAAGGCTTCGAAGTTTTTGGGTGTACGATATTCGTTCAGCAGATAAGTCTCAATCAGTTGGTTGGCGTGCATGCCTCCGCGCTGATGGGACATCATGACTTCCGAATAGATATCCCAGTCCTCTTCACAGGGAGCGTAGCGCTTCACGGATTCAAATTCGGGGAAGGATTGGAAGCCATATTCGCTGAAAAAACGGCTTCGTTCTTTGTTGTACGTCTCGATGGGCTTTTTGCCATGCCACACATCCCAGTAGTGGCGGTCGCCGTTGTGGTCATCGCTGCCGCCGTCTTCACGGGCGAACGGGGAAGAAGGCCAATAGAAGCTCTCGGGTGCGTATTCCTTCACAACTTCGGGAAGGGTGACGTAATACTGATCGGTGAACTGTTTCCAGATCTTCTTTTCATATTCCGGATTCTGCGCCTTGTATCGTTTCTGCCAACCCCAGTTGAACCAGGCGTCATTACATTCGTTATTTCCGCACCAGAGGGCGATACAGGCATGGTTTCGCAGACGTTTCACATTGTCGATGGCTTCCTGGCGGATATTCTCCAGTAATTCCCCTTCAGCGGGGTAGAGGCTGCATGCAAACATGAAATCTTGCCAGACAAGGATGCCGTAGCGGTCGCAGAGTTCATAGAACAGGTCATTCTCATAAATGCCGCCGCCCCAGATGCGAAGCATGTTCATGTTGACATTGGCGGCGTCAAGGATTGTCTTTTCGTACTGTTCCGGTGTGACGCGTGGCAGGAAGTTGTCTTGCGGAATGTAGTTGGCACCTTTGGCAAAGACGGGGACACCGTTCAGTTCCACATAGAAAGTCTTTCCATCCTTGTCCGGGCGGTTGATGATCTTCAGCGAGCGGATACCCACTTTTGTGCTCTGAATGTCGGATGTTTCGTTATTGATGGTAAGTGCAGTACGGAAGTCATATAAATGCTGTTCACCCAGTCCGTTACTCCACCACAATCGGGGATTCCGGATGATAAACGGAAGGGAAATCTTATTGTTTCCTTTGTGGAGGGAAACGGTTTTGCCTGCCATTACTCTGCCGGAAGCGGCATCAGTCACCGTAAGGGTGGCTTCGTCTATTTCCTTGTCCGATTGAACTTCTATTTCTCCCACGATGGATGCACGGTTTTTACTGACTTCCTGTTGACGGATGAAGACATCGCTGAGTCGGGCGTCGTCCCATGCTTCAATGTATACAGGACGCCAAATGCCGGAGGTCACTAAGCGAGGTCCCCAGTCCCAGCCGTAATGATAGCCCGCCTTCCGGGTGAAAGGGCTGAGCTTTTTCCCGGCAAGTCCCCCGTTGTCCGCCTGATCGTTCCAAGCCTCGTAACGGTAGGGGAGGGATTCGTACTGCGGCAGGGCCTTTTTGATCGGGGAGTGGAAATAGATGCGCAGCACGTTGCCACGCTCCTTGAGCAGGGGTTTGACTTCTGCGGCCCAGCGGCGGAACATGTTGTCCGCCGTCAGTATCTGCGTTTCGTTCAGGAAGACGTCGGCATAGGTGTCCAGACCGAGGAATTCCAGCCGGATGTGTTCGTAGCCGCGCGTCAGTGCGCCGGCGTCGAAGGAGACTTCATAGATCCAGTCTTCCTTGTCGATCCATTGCAGGGAACGTTCGTTGAGCCGGTAGTAGGGATCCTCGATCAGCCCGTTGTCCATCAGGTCGGTGTGTACTACGCCCGGTACTGTCGCTGGATGCCATTCGCTGTGGCCCGCCTGTCTGAACTTCCAGCCGGAGTGAAGCAGCATCGTGTCATTGCCGGCCAATCCGATTGTCGCCGATCCCGAAAAGAGTAATGCCATAATTGCCTTGAGAGTTTGTTTGTACATGACTAATTCTCTTTAGTGAGGGTAAGGGTCATCGTGTTCAGGTTCAGGTTGATGGTGTAGGTGCCCGACGTATACCCGAAGCGCGACGGATAGAACTGCGGGTCGCCCTTGACATCGCTTGCGGCCTGATCGTCGATGCGGATCACCGTGCCGAACGGTGCGTCGGGGGTCTGTCCGTACCAAGGCCACCAGCCGTCGGACGAAGCGAATATCTTGAATCCCTTGTAATCGCCGTCGAAATTCATGGCGATACCCGTGGCTTCCCATTCGTTATCGCTCTTCTTGGGCAGGTACGTGCGGCTGTCCCAACCGCCCGGAGTGGCTTCGCCGGTCATCGAATAGGCGGTCGAGTAGTCGATGCTTTTCGAGGTGAGGGTCATCTTCATTGTGTTGAGGTTTACCTCGATGTCGTATACGCCCTTGCCGTAGCCGAGTTTGCCGGGGTATACCTGCGGCGCATCTGTATCGGTAACCAGCTGCAGCGAGATGTCATCGGCAGTCGCATCGTCGGTCATGGCGTAGTAGACGCTCCAATTGTCGCGTTCGGTGAACATCTTGAAGCCCACGTCGCCGTTGTCGCCGAACGTCATGTCGATATTCTGACCGCGGTAGATTCCCTCCTCGGCTTTGGTGAGCTGTGTGCCGTCCCACGTCCAGCCCCATGTGAAGCAGTCGCCGAGCAGGTACAGCTGTTCGGGGAACGGCGTTTCGGGCAGGTCGCCCGTGCGGGTGAGGGTGAGCATCTTCGTGTTGAGGTTTACTTCAATGTCGTACATGCCGTTCTCGTAGCCGAATGATCCCGGCTGGAACTGCGCCTCTCCGTTTTTATATACGGCGATCTTTCCGAACGTCTCCGCCGAAAGATCCTGTGCGGCGAAACGGGGGTCGTCCGTGTCGTTGATATTGCGCGAGAAGTAGAACTTGAAGCCGTTGTTCAGACTCATGGGCTGCACGTGCAGTTCGACATCCGATGCCAGATACAGGTGGGAGCCTTCGCTGCTCTCGGCCAGTTCGAGACCTGCGTTCAGATCCCATTGCCACGGAGTGGCTGCGCCCACCATGATCAGCGAGGGCGGGAAGTTCGGATAGGTCGTCTTCGGCGTTATTTCGCAGCTCCTGATCTCCGACAGCTGTGCGTCGAACTCTTCGTCCGCGTTTTTCGCATATACGGCGAACCGCACCGGCACTTCGGTGCCGGCTTCAAGATCGAAGGTGTTGAGAAGCAGCTGATTCAGCTCGCCGTGTGTGAAGTCGTGCGTCAGGGCCGTGCCCTTGTCGATGATGACCGGATCGGAGAACATGTCGCGGTCGGTCAGGTTGACGTAAAGCGTGTAGGCGACCTCTGTCTGCTCGTCATCGGTCGCGGCGGTCCATTCGGCATGCAGGGCGAGCTGGTCGGAATGCTCCGGGTCAATTCGCACGGCGTCGGCCGAGAGGGTCAGTGCGGGGGCTGTCAGGGTTGCGGGTTCCGGAACAGGCTTTTCGGCCGGGTCATCGGAACTGCAGGCAACGGCTAGAAGGAGGGCGGCGGCGAGGCCTGCGGTCAGATAGTAGAGTTTTCTTCGCATATAGGTTGGTTTTTGATTGGATTGATCGGGTGTCGTATATGCCGAAAACAAAATTATTGTTTTGTCCGAGCCTGCAATAGAAAGGTTCGAAAAGCAAAAAAGTTTGATCGAATCGTATTAATTCGACGCTTTTTCCAGGCATGAAAAAGTCCTGAAAAGTGTGTTGTCTGAATCTTAAATATTATTAAAAATGATGAAATGGAATATGTATGGATTGATTTGCTGGTATTGTGTGATCTTTTTATTGTATTATTCGATTGAATTGTGTTGTAGCTCTTGGAAAATACTTTCCCGCGATGTAATTTTACATAAAACCATGTAGCCGAATATATAATAAGATGATAATCATGAATATAACCTAAAATCTATAGGCCTATGAGAAATTTCTCCCTGTTTTTTCTGCTTCTGGTTCTGCTACCGGGTGCCGTTTTGTGTCGGGATAAAACTTATACGATTCAATCACCCGATTGTTCGTTGACCGTCACGATCGGATGTGGTGATCGAATCGTATATTCCGTTCGATCGGATACAAATCAGATTTTGAAACCTTCGCCCTTGGCTGTCAGGCTCGTTTCCGGTGAATGCTGGGGCGAACGGAGCCGGGTGGCCGGAGTGAGGCGCTACCGGATCGACGCGGTACACGATGCACCTATTTATAAAAAGCGGAAGGTAGAAGATCGCTGCAATGGGATCGAGATCGATTTCCGGGAGGGATTTTCGCTGGAGTTCCGGGCCTATGACGATGCGGTGGCCTACCGCTTCGTCGCGCGGCAATCCGGCGAAGTGCTCGTCGCGGGTGAAGAGGCCCGGTTCCGGTTCGCCCCGGGGGCCGTCGCATTCGTGCCCTATGTGCGCGACACCCCTTACAGACACGATGGCCTGGCTTTCGGCGAGCAGTTCATGCAATCGTTCGAGAATACCTATACCCGGACGCCGCTATGCGAAATGGACTCCGCCCGCTTGGCGTTCCTGCCGCTGCTCGTACAGACGGCCGGGGGAATGAACGTCTGCATTACGGAGGCCGACCTCGAGTCCTATCCGGGCATGTTCCTGCACCGAAGCGGTGCGGATGAACTCGAAGGTGTTTTCGCACCTTGTCCGCGGAAGGTCGTACCAGGCGGTTACGACCGCATGCAAGGAGTGGTCGAAGAATATGAGCCGTTCATAGCATCCGTCGCGCCGGGATGCCGGCTGCCTTGGCGGGCGCTCAGTATCGTGCGGCAGGATACCCGGCTGGCCGATAACGATCTGGTATGGAAACTCGCTTCTCCCTGTCGGCTCGACGATATTTCGTGGATCGAACCCGGCAAGGCCGCGTGGGAGTGGTGGAACGACTGGGGACTTTCCGGTGTGGACTTCGCGGCGGGAATCAACCAGCCCACCTATGAGCATTACATCGATTTCGCATCCCGCAACGGGCTGCGCTACCTCGTTCTGGATGACGGTTGGAGCCGAGATCACCATTCGCCGCTGGAGACCGCCCCCGGACTCGACCTGCCGGCATTGGTGAAGTACGGGGAAGAACGGGGTGTCGGACTGATCCTCTGGCTCGGTTACCTTCCCTTTGCCGAACATATGGAAGAGCTTTGCGAACACTATTCCGAAATGGGCATCAAGGGATTCAAAGTCGATTTCATGGACAGGGACGATCAGCAGATGGTTCGGTTCGTTTACGATGCCGCCTGTACGGCCGCACGGTATAAATTGCTGCTCGACCTGCACGGCATATTCAAGCCTGCGGGAATTCAGCGGACGTATCCCAACGTTATCAATTTCGAAGGCGTGCACGGACTGGAACAGGTCAAATGGTCGCCCGTCGAGGTCGATCAGGTCACCTATGACGTGACGGTTCCCTTCATACGGATGATGGCCGGGCCGATGGATTACACGCAGGGCGCCATGCGCAATGCCGCGAAAGCGAATTTCCGGCCGGTGAATTCCGAGCCGATGAGTCAGGGAACCCGCTGCCGGCAGCGGGCGGAGTATGTAGTTTTCGATGCTCCGCTCGCGATGCTGTGCGATTCCCCGTCGGCTTACGAACGGGAGCCCGAATGCCTGCGCTTCATTTCCGGCGTGCCTACTGTCTGGGATGCGACGGAGGTGCTGTCCGGCGAGGTCGGCGACCATATCGTGACGATGCGCCGTTCCGGCGACGTGTGGTATGTCGGGGGACTTGCCGGCTGGGACGGACGTTCGATCCGGGTCGATCTCTCGTTGCTGCCCGAAGGGACGTATGCGGTGGAGCTGTTCCGCGACGGAGAGAATGCGGCGCGCATCGCCCGGGACTATGTCCGGGAAGAGTTCCTGCTGGCTCCCGGTAAATCGTTCGACGTGAAGATGTTCCCCGGAGGCGGTTTCGCTGCCCGGATAACCAAACGATAGCGTATGGCCATGCGTCTTGGGGAAAAGATTGGTTACGGACTCGGCGATACGGCGTCTTCGATGCTGTGGAAGCTCTTCAGCGTTTACCTGATGTTCTTCTATACGGACATCAGCGGCATCGACGCATGGGTGGTCGGCGTCCTGTTTTTAGTGACGCGGATCTGGGATTCACTGCTCGATCCCGTCGTCGGGCTTCTGTGTGACCGCACACACAGCCGTTGGGGAACCTTTCGGCCGTGGTTGCTGTGGGGTGCCCTGCCTTTCGGGGTATTGGGTATCCTGACTTTCTATATGCCGGAGTGGAGTTCCGGCGGAAAGGTGGTCTATGCGACCGTGACCTATTCGCTGATGATGATCGTCTATTCGTCGGTCAACGTGCCCTATGCCGCACTGCTCGGCGTCATGTCGGCAGATCCGCACGAACGCACGGTGCTCGCCGCGTTCAGGATGGCCTTTGCCGCCGCAGGCAGTATGGTGGTCGTGCTGGCAGTCGAAGCGCTGGTGAAGGCTTTCCGGCCGTGGGCGGGTTCATCGGGGAGCTGGACCGCGGCGGTCGCCGTCGTGGCCGTTGTGGCCGTCTTGCTGTTCTTCGTGACGTTCGCGACGACGCGGGAGCGGATC
>OMFQ01000578.1_pt1 | contig 19547 bp, 9 predicted proteins | sample 1645671 | NCBI WGS metagenome assembly OMFQ01 (sample SAMEA103958119, study PRJEB25191) | human gut metagenome | biome: human-associated habitat [ENVO:00009003]; feature: intestine environment [ENVO:2100002]; material: feces | place: Germany | collected 2013/2015
GTAACGGGGATCGATGATCATGAGGTTACTCTCCATATCATACGACCATTGGAATATCTGCGTACGGCTCAGGGCGATGTTCAGCAGGTGCTTCTGGGTACTTTCTTCCAGTACGTTGCGGTAGTAGAGTACGATTCGCACCAGCCGGTTTTCTTCATACACGCCTATCAGGGCACCTTGTATCAGGAAAGTGATGTGCCGCTTGGGTTCGTGTATGAAGCAGTTGGAGGACAGGTGGATGATGCGCTGGCGACCTTCATGCAAATCCTGCAGGTAACGGGGCAAGACATTCTCTTTATCCTGCACCACTTCCAGTATGTCGGCAACGCGCTTTCCGATGACGTCCGCATCCAACTGAAGTTCATCACTCATCTGCCTGTTCACGCGCCAGATGCGGTCTTCGAGATCGATCATAACGATGCTGACGGGCCATACATCGAACAATTGTTCGGCAATGGCGTTCACTATCCGTACTTCCTGAGGTATTTCGGGGTTCATAAAGGATTATGTTTATCGTGTAGGATGGCAAAGGTCGGGCTTAAACGGATAGTTGGCAAGGAAACCGGAAGAAATCAATATTCTATTTTAGCGCAGATATATTCCATCATTCACACCTTTACATCTTTTAACTGAACAAAAAAGGACGGAGAGTCGAATTTAACGGTTATTCCTGCTGATTATAGATCAATATCATTCAATTTTGCAGGTCTAAAAGATAAGACATGAGTATAACTAAATTCAATATAAATGCCGACTTCATTGCATATCAGCATATCACGGCAGGCGGGCTGAGCCATCTGTCGGGGCGGGCTTACAAGACAGAAGGAGGCATTTTTGCCCTTTGCCGCAAGGGTTCGCTGAAGACAATCATTAATCATACCGAATATCGGATTGGAGTGAATGAACTGATAGTTGTCCCTCCCGAGACTTTCGTCCAGCTACTGACCGCATCGGATGATGTGGAAATACATGCTGTCGTGTTCTCGCAGCAACTGATCCAGAATGCGGGAATGGGCAAGACGATGATGGATAAGTTTCACGTTATCGGCAAGCATTATGTTTTCTCGTTATCGGAAGTGGCTTCGCAACTTTACTCGGAGATGTTCGCGTTTCTGTCGCACCTTTACAAAGAGGTCGGGGAGAAGTTGAGTGAGGCTGTGCTGCAGTCGTTCCTAAGTCTGATGTTGCAGGGGGTATCCGAACTTTGTCCGGAACAGGCGAAGCTGAAAGAGACGCCGGGCAGCAGGCATTTCCATCAGTACCGGATTTTTGTACGATTAGTGCATGAGAACTATGCCCGGGAACATCAGGTGGCGTATTATGCCGGGAAGATGAATATGCACCCGTCCGCCCTTTGCCGGCTTGTAAAGAAGGAGTCGGGGCATACGGTGATCGAGATTATCAACAGGGCGCTTATCATGGATGCCAAGACGCAACTGTGCACGGAGCATACGCCGGTGAAGGATATTGCGCTGAGTCTGGGGTTCAATAATGCCGCCTTCTTCAATAAGTTTTTTAAGCAACATACGGGTGTTACCCCACAGGAATACAGAGGACATTAAGCTTCCACCGGCTGTTTTTCGAGTGGTAATGTAACGGTAAAACGGCTGCCTCTTCCTACTTCCGATACAACAGAAATACTCCCTTGCAGATGTTCTACAATCGTTTTGCAGATAGAGAGTCCCAACCCCGTACCCTGCTTGAAAGTATTGACTTTATAAAAACGGTCGAATATTTCTTTCTGGCATTCTTGGGGAATACCTTCCCCCGTGTCCTCCACAAACAGACAAACTGAATCGTCATTTTCCGGATTAACCATAAAACCGAAATGAATATATCCTTCTTCTGTAAATTTCCGGGCATTATTTATGAAATTGCATATTACTTGTTTCAAGCGTGTAGCGTCAGTAGTTATGTAAATATCATCATCCGGCAAGATTGCTTTTATTTCGATTTCCGGCACATTTTTCACGACCTGCTCTTTCTCTATATCCTTCATTATGGATTTGAGGGAATAATTGGAATAAGTAAACTTGATAGTGTTTGATTCAATCTTGGACAAATCAAGTATATCGTCAATCAATCGTACTAAATGTTCGCTATTGATGCTGATTAGTCGCACGAAATCGGCACGTTCCTCTTCACTTAACTCATCATAAGTAGAACCTATAACATCAGAAAAGCCGACTATTGCATTCAGCGGCGTACGGATTTCATGACTCATATTGGCTAAAAATGCCATTTTAAGACGATCGCTTTCTTCTGCTTTTTTACGTGCCTCGATTAAGGTGTTTTCTATGTCTTTATATTCCTGAATACTCAAGCAGATTCCCACTAACCGATAGGGATGACCGGATATGTTTGCAATATAAGTTGACTGCCCTTCAAACCATTCCCAAGTACCATCCCCCCGGCGCAAACGGAATGGAACTGTTTTGTCAAAAGTTGTATTACCACTAAGTTGTACAACAAAGGCGTCAGCCATAGTTTGCCGATCGTCCGGATGAATCATATTCACATATTCCTCCATTGTCAAAGTATTATTCTCTCCGGCTGGAATACCTAAATGTTCAAAATAACGATCGTCAAGAGTAAATTCACTACGGCTTATATCATAATACCATGGATAGATTCTGGTTCTTTGCAAAGCAGTATTCAGAATATATTCCTGTGTAAGTTCTACTGTAATATTGCGGAAAAAGAATAAGATATTTTTTTCGCCCTCTTCATTTTCCATTGTAGCAAATTCTCCTCTTATCGGGAATTGTGTATAGTCAACTTGTTCCTGCATAAATGTATGTTCAGGCAGCGAGTATACTTTTTTGCCCTGACGGATTTCTTCCAAAATGGTCGAGAGTATATCTTCTTTCTTATTTAACAGCTTGAATATTTTGTTGGTCGGAAGAGGCATCATCGCATTGACTGACGAATGTACATGAAGTTCCGTAAAAGCTTGCTGATTCAGTTGTATGACTTCTCTATTTATATCCAATATGATAACTCCGTCAGGTAGGATATTCAGCAAATCATCATTGTAGAGTGTTTGTCCGTTCGCTTCCATATTTTGTTATTTTTCGTTCAATGTACAAGATAATAATTAAATTCATAACAAAGAAAGCCATTTTACTGAAGAAAACATTATTTCAACAAACCTTTTGTACCTGTTTATACAGCTATTTTAAATTGCAACACATTGAATGTTAATACGATATTCCTTTTTTAAGATTCGATACTCATTTATTAAGCCTCACTCTGTTTATTTGCCAGTCATTTTTTTCTGTTCCTTCAGTGAAATTGAATGATTGCACAGAAGAAGATAACGGTTCGAATGTGAGTGAAAATTCTGCTTCGCCGCTTTCAGGCAAATAAAAGTGCTCACCGGGTTTAATCCCATCTGCTTTCTTTAAGGTATACATTTCACCTTTCTCATCTACCAATCTACAATTCGGGCTGACTCGTATCCAGTATTTGGGAATATAATAAGCGTTGAAATGTACGATGGTAGCGGTGTCTGTCAGTACCACTTGCTTGACTTCAAGAATATCAGTATTGGTTGATTCCGACACTGGATAGTTAACGACTTTTGTATTTCCTTGCCATGTAATACTCATTTCATGTTTGACAGCATCCAGATACCTGCGCATTTTTAGTTTCAAACTACCTTTGCCATAACCCGACCACATTTTCATGATTTTGCCTTCGGGAGAGATAAGGACATAATTGGGAATACCTCGAACTCCATATTTAGCGTATAATCCGGCTGTTTGTTTTAAGTCACTTAAATTCTGCCAGGTCATTTCATGTTTTGCCGAAGCTGCCTTCCACCTGCTTTTCGTATCGGAGCTTAGACTAATGATAGTAAGACGCTCTTTATATTGTTCTTGAATCTCTTTCATCTCTGGTAAAGCCATAATGCAAGGACCGCAACCGCTACTCCAGAAATCAAGCAATATATATTTTCCATTGAAATCAGTCAGATGATGAATCTTTCCATCCAAATCGAAAAGTTCGGTATCTGCCATTTTATCTCCCTCTTTCACAACTGTAGGCGGGAAAAGATTAACTGTAATTTCCTGTCCTGTTATAGAAGTTTTTTGTGCTTCATTCATTCTATTATACAAAGCCAGTGTTTCATCTTTATAAGAGAAATTTGGATTGTACTTCACCGACATGCTCAATTTATATAGCCTGTCCATCCAAATGTTTGATACAGGAAGTTCCTGCATCAGTTTCATTTCACGTTTGCTGATTAAAGCTGAAATACTGTCTTCTTTCGCACGTAGAGCCTTCCGTTCGGCTTCCGGGGCAGAACGCAGGCTTCTTGCTTTGATAGACAAACGTTGATACTCATCCCATAAATCGTGTGAATCTTCAATAAACCTATTATATTCTATTTGTTCCTTTACAGGGCTGTCTACTGTCCACGTATGTATCAAGGTATTCGTTCCGGTTACTTTGATTCTTGCATTAGGAGTCGCATAAATCTCCAGCGACATGGAAGGAAAATTATCATTACGGGTACACATTAGAGATAATTTGTCTAAACCATCTTCTCCGGCATTTCGTTTGAAGAAGAAAGTACCGTTTTGTATGGTATCCATGGCTACTGTACTTCCTACATTTCCGTCAAGTAGAAAAAGAGAAACAAGAGTTCCATCCTTTACACCTTCCACTTTACCTTCAATCGTATACTCGTGCTGTGCTTGTGAAACGAGACTGCCAAATAAAAAGAGGCTGCTAAATAGTCGTTTTTTCATCATCATAATATTAGAAGTAATTATACGCCACAAGGTAAAGCTTTTCTTTATAGAGTGTTACTCCTTTTATTGTTCTTTAATATTTCTGTAAAAGAAAGGGGTACAAAATGCCCTTTCGTTCGTCTACTTGATATGAAGAAAAAAGAACGAATGAAAATATATACTTTACTGCTTGGCGCATTGTTTGTAAGTCCTACACAGGCACAAACAATGCATGATTGGGAGAATCATCATGTTCTCCAGATCAACCGTGAACCGGCAAGAGCTGCTTTTACCCCTTTCTCTGTACAGAAAGGAGACGGCTCAATCTCTTTAGACGGAACCTGGAAATTCCGTTGGACTCCCGTTCCCAATGAAAGAGTCGTGAACTTCTATCAGATAAATTTTGATGATAAAGATTGGACGGATTTTCCTGTTCCCGCCAACTGGGAAGTGAACGGATATGGCACGCCTATCTATGTTTCAGCAGGCTATCCGTTTAAAATAGATCCTCCACGGGTGATGGGAGAACCGAAAACTGACTATACCACGTATAAAGAACGGAACCCGGTAGGGCAATATCGCCGCACCTTTGTTTTGCCGACCGGATGGGAAGCGGATGGACAGACTTTTCTACGCTTTGAAGGTGTAATGAGTGCGTTTTATGTTTGGATCAACGGCGAACGGGTAGGGTATAGCCAAGGCAGTATGGAACCGAGCGAATTTAATGTCACGAAGTATCTGAAATCCGGAGAAAATCAGATTTCACTGGAAGTCTACCGATATAGTGACGGTTCTTATCTGGAAGATCAGGATTTCTGGCGTTTTGGTGGTATTCATCGTAGTATTCATCTGATACATACACCGGATATTCATGTCCGTGATTATGCGGTACGCACTCTTCCCGCATCTGTGGGTGATTATAAAGACTTTATTTTGCAGATTGATCCGCAATTCAGTGTATATCGAGGGATGACCGGAAAAGGGTATGTCTTACAGGGAGTATTAAAGGATGCTTCAGGCAAAGAAGTTGCCACATTGAAAGGCGATGTGGAAGATATTCTTGATTTGGAGCATAAAGCAAGCCGGATGAATGAATGGTATCCGCAGCGTGGCCCGCGTAAGATGGGACGCTTGTCAGCTATTATAAAATCACCGGAAAGATGGACGGCAGAAACGCCCTATCTCTATAAATTACACTTAACTCTCCAAAATGAAGAAAGAAGAGTCGTAGAACAGATAGAACAGGCCGTGGGCTTCCGCTCTGTAGAAATCAAAAAAGGACAACTGTTAGTGAATGGTAATCCGGTTCGTTTTCGTGGAGTGAACCGTCACGAACATGATCCACGGACGGCACGTGTCATGAGCGAAGAACGGATGCTTCAGGATATTCTTTTAATGAAACAGGCGAATATAAATGCCGTACGCACCAGCCATTACCCCAATGTCAGTCGTTGGTACGAGCTATGCGACAGCTTGGGATTGTACGTGATGGACGAAGCGGATATAGAAGAACACGGATTGCGTGGAACACTCGCAAGTACCTCCGACTGGCATGCGGCATTTATGGACCGTGCGGTCCGTATGGCGGAACGTGATAAGAATTATCCATGTATTGTAATGTGGAGCATGGGAAACGAAAGCGGTTACGGACCGAACTTCGCTGCTATTTCGGCATGGCTGCATGATTTCGATCCCACTCGCCCTGTACACTATGAGGGGGCACAGGGAGTGGACGGAAATCCTGACCCGAAGACGGTAGATGTTATCAGCCGCTTTTATACCCGGGTGAAACAGGAATATTTAAATCCCGGTATTGCAGAAGGAGAGGATAAAGAACGCGCTGAAAATGCACGTTGGGAACGGTTGCTGGAGATTGCGGAGCGTACCAATGACGACCGTCCGGTGATGACGAGTGAATATGCACATTCCATGGGGAATGCATTAGGAAATTTCAAGGAATATTGGGATGAGATATATAGTAATCCCCGTATGCTGGGTGGTTTTATATGGGATTGGGTAGATCAGGGAATCTACAAGACATTACCCGATGGCCGTACCATGGTGGCTTACGGCGGTGACTTTGGCGATAAGCCGAATTTAAAAGCTTTCTGCTTTAATGGATTGCTGATGAGTGACCGTGAAACTACACCTAAATATTGGGAGGTAAAGAAGGTATATGCACCGGTTGAGTTGAGAGTTGAGAATGGAGAGTTGAGAGTAACCAACCGGAATCATCATATTGATTTATCACTTTATCGTTGCCTGTGGACATTATCAGTGGATGGTAAGGAGAAAGAACGGGGAGAAATAACATTGCCGGAAATAACCCCAGGCGAAAGTAAAACAATTGATTTGCCGGCTTTCCGATCATTAAAAGGCGCTTATTCTTTAAGTAATAAAAGTGAGGAAATTAGTAAGACAAATAAAAAAACGGAGAAAACTCTTTCCGATTGCCAACTGAAAGTAAGCATTGTTTTGAAATCGGATGCTCTTTGGGCAAAGGCAGGACATGAAGTGGCCTGGGAACAATTCTGTTTGCAAAAAGGAGATTTAGCCTCTACCGATCTGATTAATAAAGGAATGCTTCAAGTGGAAGAGGATGATAAATCTTTATTGATTAGCGGACGCGGTTTTTCTGTTCAGTGGGAAAAGAAAGTGAACGGAAGTATGACCTCCCTTATATATAAGAACAAAGAAATGCTGGCTCACTCCAATGATTTTCCGGTTCAGCCTGTCACTCAAGTTTTCCGTGCTCCGACAGATAATGACAAGAGCTTCGGAAACTGGTTGGCTAAAGACTGGAAATTGCATGGAATGGATCATCCGCAGATAAATCTAGAATCTTTCCACCATGAAAAACGTGCAGACGGGGCGGCCATTGTCCGGATTCAAACTAGTAATTTATATAAAGAAGGAAAAGTGGTGACTACTTCTGTCTATACAGTCTTTTCAGATGGAACGATTGATCTGAAAACAACTTTCTTGCCACAAGGAGTTCTTCCTGAAATTCCCCGTTTAGGTATCGCATTCTGTCTGGCGCCTGCTTATGATACATTTACCTGGTATGGCAGAGGGGCACAGGATAACTATCCTGACCGCAAAACATCTGCTATGATAGGGCTTTGGAAAGGAAGCGTTGCAGAACAGTACGTACATTATCCACGTCCGCAGGATAGTGGGAACAAAGAGGAAGTGCATTATCTGACCCTGACCGACAAACAGAATAAAGGTATTCGTGTTGACGCGGTAGAAAACGTATTTTCTGCATCTGCCCTGCATTACACCGTACAGGACATCTATGAAGAAACTCACGATTGTAATTTAAAACCACGTGCGGAAATCATTCTTAGTATGGATGCTGCCGTACTTGGATTAGGAAACAGTAGTTGCGGACCGGGTGTATTGAAGAAATATGCCATAGAGAAAAAAGAACATACGCTGCATATCCGCATCAGTAGTAAACAATGATAGCAATAATAACTAACACTATTATAAAAGTAACAATGAAAAAAGTAACCACTTTATTATCGACCTTGGCGTTGGCAACTACCCTGGCTGCTCAAAACCTTCCACAAACGGAAAGGCAATATCTTTCCGGTCACGGATGCGACGATATGGTTGAATGGGACTTCTTTTGTACCGACGGGCGCAATTCCGGCAAATGGACGAAAATCGGTGTACCTTCCTGTTGGGAGCTGCAAGGATTCGGCACCTATCAGTATGGAATCACTTTCTATGGTAAACCATTCCCTGAAGGCGTTGCCAATGAAAAAGGTATGTATAAGTACGAGTTTGAAGTTCCGGAAAAGTTTCGCGGCAAACAGGTCAATCTTGTATTCGAAGCTTCAATGACAGATACGGAAGTAAAAGTGAACGGACGCAAAGTGGGTTCCAAACATCAGGGAGCCTTCTATCGTTTTTCATACAACGTCACGGATTTCCTGAAATATGGCAAAAAGAATTTACTGGAAGTCACTGTTGCCAAAGAGAGTGAAAATGCTAGTGTGAACCTTGCCGAACGTCGTGCTGATTATTGGAATTTTGGCGGTATCTTCCGTCCGGTGTTCCTGGAGGTGAAACCAGCCGTAAACCTACGGCACATTGCCATTGACGCAAAGATGGATGGAACTTTCCGTGCCAACTGCTACACAAATATCTCTAATGACGGAATGAGCATCCGTACACAGATTTTAGATAAAAAAGGGAAAAAGATAACGGAAACCACCGTACCCGTAAAAGCTGGAGGTGACTGGACTTCCCTGCAACTGAATGTATCTAACCCCGCATTATGGACAGCGGAAACTCCGAATCTTTATAAAGCGCAATTCTCTCTATTGGATAAGGCCGGTAAGGTTTTGCATAGTGAAACGGAAAATTTTGGTTTCCGCACGATTGAAGTACGTGAAAGCGACGGACTTTATATAAACGGAGTGCGTATCAATGTACGTGGTGTCAATCGTCATAGCTTCCGTCCTGAAAGTGGCCGTACATTAAGTAAAGCGAAGAATATCGAAGACGTTCTTTTGATGAAAAGCATGAATATGAATTCTGTCCGTTTGAGCCATTATCCGGCAGACCCGGAATTTTTGGAAGCTTGTGATTCTCTCGGACTTTATGTGATGGACGAATTGGGAGGATGGCATGGTAAGTATGATACCCCCACCGGAGTACGTCTGATTGAAGGCATGATAGAACGTGACGTGAATCATCCGTCTATTATTTGGTGGAGTAATGGTAATGAAAAAGGATGGAATACCGAACTGGATGGAGAGTTTCATAAATACGATCCGCAGAAACGTCCGGTTATTCACCCGCAAGGTAACTTCTCCGGTTTTGAAACCATGCATTACCGCTCTTACGGAGAAAGCCAGAACTACATGCGCTTACCGGAAATCTTTATGCCTACGGAATTCTTGCATGGTTTGTACGATGGCGGTCATGGTGCCGGATTATATGATTATTGGGAAATGATGCGCAAGCATCCCCGTTGTATCGGTGGCTTCCTTTGGGTATTGGCAGACGAAGGTGTGAAGCGTGTAGATATGGACGGATTCATTGATAACCAAGGAAACTTTGGAGCAGACGGTATTGTAGGACCACATCACGAAAAGGAGGGTAGCTACTACACTATCAAGCAGTTATGGAGTCCGGTGCAAATCATGAATACTTCTATCGACAAGCAATTTGATGGCAAATTCTCCGTAGAAAACCGTTACGATTATCTGAATCTGAATACTTGCCGTTTCCTTTGGAAGCAAGTAAAATTCCCGCTGGCAGCAGATGCTTCCAATGCCGCTGTTCAAGTACTGAAAGAAGGAGAGGTGCAGGGTAGTGATGTGGCTGCTCATTCGGCAGGTGTCTTAGATATAAGAACAAATATCCTCGCTGATACAGATGCTCTTTACCTGACAGCTATTGATAAATACGGTCATGAACTTTGGCGCTGGACTTTCCCGGTTGAGAAACTGAATCAGCAATCTGAACCGATCTCCTTCTTATCAATCCGCCCTACTTATACGGAGACAGAAAATGATCTTATCGTGAAAGCGAATAAGCGTACGTTCATCTTTTCAAAGAAAGACGGACAACTAAAAGGAGTATCTGTAGATAATCGTAAGATTAGTTTCGCCAATGGCCCCCGTTTTATTGGAGCCCGTCGCGCAGACCGCTCATTGGATCAGTTCTATAACCATGATGATGAGAAAGCAAAAGAAAAAGACCGTACATACAGCGAATTCCCTGATGCTGCCGTATTTACGAAACTGGACGTAAAACAAGATGGAGGTGATCTGATTGTTACCGCCAATTATAAACTGGGTAATTTGGATAAAGCTCAATGGACAATCAACCCGAGTGGGGATTTGGCTTTGGATTACACCTACAATTTCTCCGGTGTCGTAGACTTGATGGGTATTCGTTTCGACTATCCTGAAGATCAGGTAATCAGCAAACGCTGGCTGGGTGCCGGACCTTACCGTGTATGGCAAAACCGTATTCACGGTACACAATACGATATATGGGAAAACGACTATAACGATCCTATTCCGGGTGAGACTTTCACATATCCCGAATTCAAAGGATACTTTGGTAATGTTTCCTGGATGAATATCCAAACGAAAGAAGGCACTATCAGTCTAACAAACGAAACTCCCGACACGTATATAGGAGTATATCAGCCTCGTGATGGCCGCGACCGTTTGCTTTATACTCTCCCCGAAAGCGGAATCTCTGTCCTGAACGTGATTCCTCCGGTACGTAATAAAGTAAACTCCACCGATTTGTGTGGTCCCTCTTCACAACCCAAATGGGTAAATGGGCCACAAACCGGACGAGTCATTTTCCGGTTTATGTAAATGAATCATATAAAGGTATCCACATTGCGTTGGGTACCTTTTTTATTTAATCTTTTGAAGTTCGAGAATGGCATTCAGTGCTTGTTCCGCCTTCTCTTTAGGCACAAAAATATGGTCATGGTAATACGCTGCTATTACATTAGCGCTAATGTTTTTCTCTGTAAGTTTAGCAGAGAAAGCAGCTGTCAACCCCACTGCTTCTAAACTTGAATGTACATTGAGAGTAATAAGCCTGTAAACAGACTGGCAATCTATATCTTTGCCTATGGCATCTTTCAGGTCAAGAATGAAGGTCATACCTTCTTTCTCCTGAAAAAAACCGATCGGGTTTAATTCACGCATTTTATCCCAATCAAATATCGGGAAAGAGCAAAAAACAAAGTCACGTTCATCCAATACAGGTTCCATATTGGATAATAATATATCTAAATTTTTAATACCTGACATGAGTTCAAATAGTGATGATTGCACAAATATAACAAATATAAAATGGTTACAAGGTTCTTTCCCACGAAATGTAGCATATGTATATATTCTCACCGATTTTTCAAGGAAAAAGGCTATAAGTGGGGAATAATCATTATTTTTGTTTCGTTTTATACATTCAGATTAATGAATTCTTTCCTATGTACACAATACTAATTATAGAAGATGAACCCCGGGTTGCAAGTTTGCTGATGAACGGACTGGAGGAAAATGGCTATCAGACAATGGTGGCTTATGACGGACTAATGGGGTTACGGCTTTTTCAAGCCCATACATTCGATTTGGTCATATCCGACATTGTTTTGCCTAAGATGGACGGATTTGAACTGGCGAAAGAAATTCGCAAAACCAATCCCAATATCCCTATATTGATGTTGACGGCATTAGGATCAACAAACGATAAACTGGACGGTTTCGATGCCGGTGCAGACGATTACATGGTGAAACCTTTTGATTTCAGAGAGTTAAATGCCAGAATCAAAGTGTTGTTGAAACGTGTAGCGGGTAATGCACAGGAATTGCCGCAGGAACTTGTCTATGCAGATTTGCGTATTGACCTTCAACGTAAAGACGTAGAACGAAACAGCATATCCATAAAACTTTCTCCTAAGGAATACAACTTACTGTTATATATGGTAGAAAATGCCGAAAGAGTATTGAGCAGGGTTGAAATAGCAGAAAAAGTATGGAACACCCATTTTGATACAGGAACGAATTTCATAGATGTATATATCAACTATCTCCGCAAAAAGATAGACAGGGACTTTGAACCGAAACTTATTCATACCAAAGCCGGAATGGGTTTCATACTGACTGATAAATTATGAAGATCAGGACAACGTTGACTCTACAATATGCAGGGCTTACAGCTGCGGTATTCTTTGTTTTTGTGATGGCTGTCTACTATGTAAGTGAACACTCGCGTAGTAATGCTTTCTTTCGTAATCTTCAAAGTGAAGCTATAACCAAAGCGCATTTATTCCTTAAAAATCAAGTAGATGCCAAAACCATGCAGTCCATATACCTGAATAATCAGAAGTTTATTGATGAAGTAGAGGTTGCCGTCTATACAACAGATTTTAAAATATTATATCATGATGCTTTGCAAAACGATATTGTCAAAGAAACACCGGAGATGATAAAGCGTATTTTACAGCGGAAGAACATCAATTTCTATGTAGATGAATATCAGGCTATAGGACTGGTGTATCCGTTTGAGGGCAAAGACTATGTGGTTACTGCCGCAGCCTATGACGGTTACGGATACGCTAACCGGGATGCGCTAAGAAATATGCTCATTCTCTTATTTATCGGTGGATTGAGCGTATTGGTGGTTGTGGGGTATATCCTGTCTCGAAGCACTTTAAAACCGATACGTAATATAGTGAAAGAAGCGGAAAAAATCACAGCATCGCATATTGATAAAAGATTGCCTGTAAAAAATGAACAGGATGAACTGGGAGAATTGAGTACGACATTTAATGCTTTACTGGAACGCCTGGAAAAGTCTTTCAATTCACAAAAGATGTTCGTCAGTAATGTATCTCATGAATTACGTACTCCTATGGCAGCCCTTACAGCTGAACTGGATTTAGCTTTATTGAAAGAACGGAGTTCCGAACAATATCAGATGGCTATCGGCAATGCACTGCAGGATTCTCACAGGATTGTAAACCTGATCGACGGATTATTGAATTTGGCAAAAGCCGACTATCAATCGGAACAGATCACAATGGAAGAGGTCCGTTTAGACGAACTGTTGCTGGACGCCAGAGAGCTGGTATTAAAAGCCCATCCGGATTATCACATCGAATTAGTATTTGAGCAAGAAGCCGAAGAAGATAATGTGCTGACAGTAATTGGAAACAGTTATTTACTGACCACTGCTTTTGTGAATTTGGTAGAGAATAACTGCAAATATTCTTCCAACCGAACTTCGTCAGTCTTGATAGCCTATTGGGAGCAATGGGCAATCATCCGCCTGTCAGATACCGGTGTAGGCATGTCTGATACGGATAAAGAAAACCTGTTTACACTGTTTTATCGCGGAGAAAACAAGAATATTGCTCCCGGAAATGGTATAGGTATGGCCTTGACACAAAAGATCATCCACCTTCACAAAGGCGAACTTACCGTATCTTCCCATAAGGATGAGGGCACTACCTTTGTGGTGAAGCTCCCGCATATCTAAGAAATTCTAATCGTTTTCTAATACCACTCTAATCATTCTCTAACAGCTTCCCGGTGAAGTCCTCCTTACTTTTGCATCGAATTAATAAATGCAGTTAGTAACTAAAAAAAATAGAGATTATGGTATGGAAGAAAAAACTGCGTTCACCACAGTACACATTCAATTCAGAGAAAGTATTTTTGGTTGCCACACAACCCGGTAAGTCAATCTATTCATACTTGCAGACAACCAAGCTTGGATTAACACAGGGAGAAGTGCAGGAGCGACAATCCATTTATGGAAGAAACGAAGTGGTACATGAACAGAAAAAGAATCCGTTTATCCTGTTTATCAAAACGTTTATCAATCCTTTCATTGGTGTTCTGACCGGGCTCGCCATTATATCCTTATTTTTGGATGTATTGATGGCCGATCCCGGAGAGCAGGAATGGACGGGAGTCATTATCATCTCATCCATGGTGCTGTTCAGTGCTATCCTGCGTTTTTGGCAGGAATGGCGAGCAAGTGAGGCTACGGATTCTTTAATGAAAATGGTAAAAAACACATGTCTTGCCAAACGTGCCGGTGAACAGGAAGAAGAGATCGAGATTACGGAACTCGTCCCGGGGGATATCGTGTATTTGGCAGCTGGGGACATGGTTCCCGCTGATATTCGGATCATCGATTCTAAAGACTTGTTTATCAGCCAGGCTTCATTAACAGGAGAGTCCGAACCGATAGAAAAGTTTCCGGAGATACAGGGACAGCAGTTTCGGAAAGGAAGTGTCATTGAATTGGACAATATTTGCTATATGGGTTCCAATGTGATAAGTGGTGCGGCAAAAGGAATCGTTTTTGAAACGGGGAACAAAACCTATCTGGGTACTATTGCAAAAAGCCTGGTCGGACATCGTGCCACTACAGCTTTTGACAAAGGCATTAGCAAGGTTAGCTTTTTGTTGATTCGTTTCATGTTGGTTATGGTTCCATTTGTATTTTTCGTAAATGGCTTTACGAAAGGAGACTGGTTCGAGGCTTTCATATTCGCCATATCCGTTGCGGTTGGTCTTACTCCGGAAATGTTACCAATGATTGTGACTGCCAACCTTTCCAAAGGAGCGATAGCCATGTCCAAAAAGAAAACAATCGTAAAGAATCTCAATGCCATTCAGAACTTTGGAGCGATGGACATACTCTGCACTGACAAAACCGGTACATTGACCTGCGATAAAATCGTATTGGAGAAATATATCAATGCAGATGGCAGTGACGACAACAGTAAACGTATTCTTCGTCATGCTTACTTCAACAGTTATTTCCAAACCGGTTTAAGGAACCTGATGGATAAAGCGATTCTTTCTCATGTAAGAGATTTGAGCCTGGAACATCTGAAGGATGACTATACCAAAGTGGATGAAATACCTTTCGACTTTACGCGCAGAAGAATGTCTGTTGTAATAGAAGACAGGCAGGGAAAGCGGCAAATCATCACCAAAGGAGCGGTAGAAGAGGTTCTCGATGTTTGTTCCTATGCCGAGTTCAACGGGCAGATTCATCCCTTGACTGATGCATTGAAAATCAAAGCAAAGATGATTAGTGAAGATATGAATCAGCAGGGGATGAGGGTATTGGCAGTCTCCCAAAAAAGTTTTATCGAGAAAGATTGTAATTTTGCCATCGAAGATGAAAAAGAAATGGTATTGATCGGGTATCTTGCTTTTCTTGATCCTCCGAAACCTTCTGCTGCCGAAGCCATCGAACAATTATATGCGCATGGAGTAGCAGTGAAAATTCTATCGGGAGATAATGATGTCGTAGTGAAAGCGATTGCCCGGCAGGTAGGAATTGATACCAGTCATTTTCTTACCGGGATAGAAATAGAGAATATGGACGAAACAGCATTGAAAGAAGCGGTAAAGGATACCACTTTATTTTCAAAACTGACTCCATTACAAAAGACGCAAATCATCTCTCTGTTGCAGGAACAAGGGAATACGGTGGGATTCCTGGGAGATGGAATCAATGATGCAGGTGCATTGCGTCAGTCGGACATTGGTATATCAGTCGATTCTGCTGTGGATATAGCCAAAGAAAGCGCAGATATTATCTTGTTGGAAAAAGATTTGATGGTATTGGAAGATGGAGTGCTTGAAGGAAGAAAGACATTCGGCAATATCAATAAGTACATCAAGATGACTGCCAGTTCCAATTTTGGTAATATGTTCAGTGTGATGTTTGCCAGTGCATTCCTGCCGTTTCTACCCATGATGCCGATACATCTATTAATCCAGAACTTGTTGTATGACATATCGCAAACCACCATTCCTTTTGACCGTATGGACCCGGAGTTCCTGAAGAAACCCCGTAAATGGGATGCGTCCGATCTAAGTCGTTTTATGATTTATGTAGGTCCCATCAGTTCTATCTTTGATATTATAACGTATCTGGTTATGTGGTACGTATTTAGCTGCAACAGCCCCGAACACCAGACACTGTTTCAGACCGGATGGTTTGTGGAAGGTTTGTTATCACAGACATTGATTGTCCACATGATACGTACCCGCAAGATACCGTTCATACAAAGCCGTGCCACATGGCCTGTAATGGGACTGACCTTCTTAATCATGGCAATAGGTATTCTTATTCCTTTCACCGCTTTCGGGCGTTCCATCGGATTGACAGCTCTTCCTTTGAGCTATTTCCCCTGGCTGGTTGGGATTTTGCTCTCTTATTGCATTTTGACGCAGATCGTGAAGAATTGGTATATTAAGAAGTTTGTGCGCTGGTTATGAGTACAAAGTTATCGTTCTTTCGTCTTTATTTTAGTAAAAATATAGACTGGAATGAAAAGCCGATTGAAACAACGAATATTTGCACTTTCCCTATTGGCATGGACAGTTGTATGTCCTGCCAATGCACAACAAACACGCTCACTTCGCGATCAATTTCTAAATCCTTCTGACGAAGCAAAACCTTGGACATTTTGGTACTGGATGTATGGTGCCGTGTCTAAAGAAGGCATTACAGCCGATTTGGAGGCAATGAAACATGCCGGATTGGGAGGTACTTACCTGATGCCGATTAAAGGTATCCACGAAGGCGCCCAATACGATGGCAAGGCGCAGCAGCTAACTCCCGAATGGTGGGAGATGGTACGTTTCAGCATGGAAGAAGCAGATCGTTTGGGGCTGAAATTGGGGATGCACATTTGTGATGGTTTCGCATTGGCGGGAGGCCCCTGGATTACTCCCGAAGAATCTATGCAAAAAGTGGTTTGGAGTGATACGATTGTAAACGGAGGAAAGCTGATGGCTATTCGCTTGCCACAACCGGAGGCTTATGAAAACTATTATGAAGATATTGCATTATTCGCTTTGCCGGTAGAAGGCGCAGCGGACGAAATGCAGGCAAAAATTACCTGTGTCAATCTAGCCACAACAGGAAATGTAAAAGCTGCTCAAACAGTGAATATGGATGCGGCAGGAGTGATCCGTTCTTCGTATCCTTGTTATATCCAGTATGAATACGAACAACCCTTCACTTGTCGGAATATTGAAATCGTTTTAAATGGTAATAATTATCAGGCACACCGCTTGAAAGTAATGGCCAGTGATGACGGAGTGAATTATCGTTTGGTTAAGCAGTTGGTTCCTGCCCGTCAGGGATGGCAGAATACGGATGAGAATTCAACGCATGCCATTCCTGCAACTACCGCTCGCTATTTCCGCTTCTATTGGACTCCTGAAGGGAGTGAGCCGGGAAGTGAGGATATGGATGCAGCCAAGTGGAAACCTAATTTGAAGATAAAGCAGCTGCGACTGCACCGGGAAGCCCGGTTGAATCAGTGGGAAGGGAAAGCTGGACTGGTATGGCGTGTTGCCTCGGCTACGAAAGAAGCGGAAGTCGGAAAGAAAGATTGCTATTCCCTTTCACAGATTATCAATCTGACCGATCAATGTAAAGCGGGTATATTGACAACTACTCTTCCCAAGGGAAAATGGAAATTATTGCGTATGGGGCATACTGCCACCGGACATACCAATGCCACTGCCGGAGGGGGAAAGGGGTTGGAATGTGATAAGTTCAGTGCGAAAACAGTGCGTAAACAGTTCGACAACTGGTTTGCACAGGCATTTCTAAAGACAGATTCAGACGTTGCACGCTGTGTATTGAAGTACATGCATGTGGATAGCTGGGAATGTGGCAGTCAGAATTGGAGTGATACGTTTGCAGCTGAATTCCGGAAACGTCGCGGATACGACCTGATGCCTTATTTACCGTTACTGGCGGGTATTCCGATGGAAAGTGTAGAACGGAGTGAAGAGATTCTGAGGGATGTTCGTACTACTATATCCGAGCTTGTTGTTGATGTCTTTTATAAAGTATTGGCGGATTGTGCTAAAGAATATGATTGTCAGTTCTCGGCAGAATGTGTAGCTCCCACGATGGTGAGCGATGGGTTGTTGCATTACCAAATGGTGGACCTTCCCATGGGAGAATTCTGGCTGAACAGTCCTACCCATGACAAACTGAATGATATGCTGGATGCTGTCAGTGGGGCACATATTTATGGAAAGAGTATTATCCAGGCAGAAGGATTTACGGAGGTGCGCGGTACATGGGATGAACATCCCGGAATGTTGAAGGCGTTGCTCGACCGGAATTATGCACTGGGGATTAACCGCCTTTTTTATCATGTGTATGTCCACAATCCATGGCTGGATCGCAAACCCGGTATGACATTGGATGGCATCGGCCTTTTCTTTCAGAGAGATCAGACCTGGTGGAATAAAGGGGCAAAGGCACTTTCTGATTATGCCACACGTTGTCAAGCATTGCTACAGTATGGACATCCGGTAGTAGATATTGCCGTTTTCACAGGAGAAGAGATTCCAAGGCGTGCAGTACTGCCGGACCGATTGGTTCCTTCTCTTCCGGGTATTTTCGGGGCGGAGCGTGTGGAAAGTGAGCGTATTCGTCGGACGAATGAAGGACAACCTTTGCGTGTGCGTCCTGTGGGCGTTACGCATTCTGCCAATATGGTTGATCCGGAGAAATGGGTGAATCCGCTTCGTGGTTATGCTTATGATAGTTTCAACAAGGATGCATTGCTCCGGTTGGCGAAAGTGGAAGATGGCAGGATGACATTGCCGGGTGGAGTCAGTTATAAAGTGTTGGTCGTACCGCTTCCTCGACCGATGAATCCGGAACAGGCAGAGTTGTCTCCTGAAGTGGAGAAGAAGATTAATGAATTGAAGAAAGCGGGCATATTGATTCCTGACCTTCCTTATACCGGAGATGACTTCTCGGCATACGGATTGGAACGTGATCTGATTGTGCCGGAAGATGTTGCTTGGACACATCGTCGGGGAGAACAGGGGGATATTTATTTTATCGCCAACCAACTGGAAGAAACACGTACATTTACCGCCAGTATGCGCATCGACGGCAGAAAGCCGGAATGCTGGAATCCGGTGACGGGTGAGATTAACGCTGACATTCCTTACGAACAAAAAAGCCATCGTACGGAAATCACTTTAACATTAGCTCCGAATGAGTCTGTCTTCATCGTATACCCTGCAGAAGAAGATGATAAGGAAACTTCGGAAAAAGAGCGCAAGGAAAAGAAGGATTCGGTAAAAGAAGCTTCGGAGACAGGCTTGGAAGCAACAGAATATACCGTGACTTTTACAGCAAACGGTAAGACTATCCAAAGACAGGAACTCTTTGACTGGAGCAAAGAAGAAGATGAGCAAATACGCTATTACTCCGGAACAGCAGTGTATAAAACAACATTCC
>OMFQ01000612.1_pt1 | contig 18785 bp, 18 predicted proteins | sample 1645671 | NCBI WGS metagenome assembly OMFQ01 (sample SAMEA103958119, study PRJEB25191) | human gut metagenome | biome: human-associated habitat [ENVO:00009003]; feature: intestine environment [ENVO:2100002]; material: feces | place: Germany | collected 2013/2015
CGTTTACCATAACCGTAGTACTTACCGTACTTGCCGTAGCCGTAGTAATAACCGTATTTTCTCTTTTTCAAGTCCACACCGTTGATTACGGTACAAAGCTTAGACAACTTCTTCTCAATAGCCAACTCATTGATCAATGTATATTCGGCTTTATGAGTATAGTCGGCACGACATACGTATACTGACAAATCAGCCACACGACCTACCAATAAAGTATCGGTTACCATACCGATAGGGGCAGTATCCATTATCACATAGTCGAAGTTCTGCTTCAAGATTTCTATGGCTTTATCCAGACCGTTACGAGCTAACAACTCCGTTGGATTAGGAGGCACAGCACCACCCGGAAGAATAAACAGATTCTTATTGATATCAGAAGGTTGCACAAGTTCCATTAGATCCGTTTCAGGATTGGAAAGATACTGAGTAATGCCTTTCTCTTTATTGGAGAGATGGAATACTTTATTCAGTCCCGGCTTGCGAATATCGAGTCCGACAATCACGACCTTCTTTCCCAAAAGAGAAAGACTGATAGCCAGGTTTGCCGAAACAAACGATTTTCCTTCTCCACTGACTGTTGAGGTTACAAGGATAACCTTCTGATCATTATCGAGCATAAACTGAAGATTGGTACGAATATTACGGAAGGTTTCACTCATCAGATTATTCTTGTTCTCGAAGACAGCAATAGAACCATTCTTATCATTCTTTTCGTCAGTCAATGGAATATCACCTATAATAGGAACACTCGTCAGTTTTTCTACGTCGGCACGACCTTCTATCTTGAATCTCGTCAGTTCAATCAGGTAAATGATGCCAACAGGAATCCCAACACCCAACACCAATGCAATTAAATAAATCATAGAGCGTTTGGGAGATACCGGAGTATCATCAGCTATCGCTTCATCAATAATCTTCGCATTATTTGCAGTAGCAGCTAACGCAATTGCGTTCTCTTCACGTTTCTGCAACAACATCAGATACAACCCTGCTTTAATTTCCTGCTGGCGGGCAATGCTTACATAAGCACGTTCCTGCCCCGGAGCGTTACTGATACGACGGGAATAGCGGCTCGCTTCACGGTCAAGGCTCTCTTTGGTAATCATCAACCCCTGCAAGGTTCCTTCAAGAGTAGCCTGTACATTAGCTTTCATAGCACGGATACTCGTATCCAGATTCACAATAGTCGGGTTATTCTCTGTTGATGTACGTAGCAGACGTTTACGTTCCACCAACATTTCATTATAACGTTCAATCGCACCAATCAAGGCAGCATCCTGTAAACCAACATTACTTGGTAATACTTCATATTCATTACCTTTCAAGTATTTACGCAAGTCATTCACCAGACTGATTTGAGTACGGTTCTCCACACTCTTCTTTTCATATTCAGCATTACCGGCTAAGGCTATCTGAGCTTCACTCGTCAAGTCCGTGATACCTGCGTCACGCTTAAAGGTTTCCAAATCCGCTTCTGTACTTCCCAGTTCTTTTGAAATAATACTAATACGTTCATCAATAAACTCAGCAGTCTTCTGGGCGATTTCGTTTTTATCATTATTCGTATTACGATTATACATCTCCAGTAATTGGTTGATAAAATCCTGTCCACACTGCAAACTGGAATTTTTTAATGAAATCACAGCCACAGAAGTAGTCTTGGAGGTTGGCGCAATAGACAAGCTGCTGCAATACCCCTTTGCCACTCTCATCGGTTTGTTGATAGTCGCAGTTATATGACGTACGTTCTTCTCTAACCGAGGTACTTTCGTGCCATCCTGCAAAGTTACCGAGTCAACATCTTGAAAGAAAGCCAATGTACCTTCATCAGTCGGGAAGATAGCAGGTAGTTTCTCAAAATGCTTCTGATATTCTTTCTCACCAACAGTCACATTCACGTCTATACTTCCTTTAGGCTGCAGCATCATTTCCACTACCATCGGAGAACTTAGTTTCTCAGCCTCCTGAGGTGTCAAACTTACTTGTACCGGAGATGTCTTGTATAAACTTTTAGCCGGAAACTCATCCTCGTCTTTATAAGTTATATACAAGTTTAATTGATTAACAACTTCTTTTACAAGCGTTTTTGAGCGTAGGACTTCCAACTCGTTATCAATGTTTTTAGAAGAAGTCATCAGACCACTTAATCCCATATCCTCCAATTCCGAAGAAACTCCCGAACCTCCGCCCTTCTTCTCATCTTTTATTAGAACGGTGGCTGAAATATTATAAATGGGGGTAGCCCAATGCAGATAAAACCATGCACCAACAAGGCAGAGCAACACTGTCCCTACAAACCAAGGCCAATGAATAATATATTTAAAAAGCAATGTCCGGAAATCTATTTGTTCTTCAGCCATTTGGCGTTCCTTCCCGTTTTGATTTTCTTCTTTCATGACTCTTTCTTTTTATTTCAAGATGTTAAACAACAAGCTGGCAATAGAAACAAGGATAGAAGTAGCAGAGAACCATAAGCTTGTACTAGTTCCGATATCTGAGTTTCGTGCTTTCGCCTTATTCGGAGTAACGTATATGATATCATTCTGCTGCAGATAATAATAAGGGGAAAGAATTGTCTCAGCCTTATTCAGATCCAATGGAATTATTTCCTGCTTGCCATTAGCATTCTCCCGTATTAGTTTTACATCATCACGCAGACCATAGACAGTCATATCACCTGCCATAGCCAAAGCTTCCAGAATGTTCACTTTTTCATTGGAAATCGTGAATGTACCGGGACGGGCAACTTCTCCGATCACAGAAATCTTATAATTTACCATACGTACTGTTACAATAGGAGTTTCAGTAATATAAGGTTTCAACTTTTCAACGATCATTTGTTCGGTTGCCTTTTTTGTTAATCCGCCTACATGAAGTTCACCTAATACCGGAAAGTTGATATTGCCGTCATTATCCACCAAGTACTGTTGAAGGACTGGCTGAGTAGTTGTATAACTCAAAGCTGCATTATTCTGCGTAGCCACTGTCAAGTTGAAAGGTGCTGCCAGTTCGGGACTGGTACATGACACTACTATCGTTAACAGGTCCTTGGGCATGATCTTAGCATCATAAAGCTGTTCGTTTTGGGTACTGTACAAAACGACCTCAGCATCCTGCAGGTAAGGTACTTTTTTGTAGGACTGGCAGCCTGTAAACATTAATGTCGCCAATGCGCAATAGAATAATTCTTTCAATCTTTTCATATATTTCTTTCTTGCTGGGGTTATACAATTTTTCGCAAGACCGGGTATCCCCATTTCATCCGGCCAGTACGGTATATTATTGGAATTCTTAGGTAAGGTCTTTTTCTTTTACAGCTCAATCGGATAAGCAGGACAAGGTATCTTACTTACTGGTCCTCCTGTTCCTTCTTTTTTCGCCCTCCGATATGACCGTCCATATCCCGCATCCCGCTATGCCGAGGAACATCTTCAGTTTCCACTTCTCTAGTATGCCTTGATTGATCTTATGACAGACAAATTTTATCTTGTTCAAAAGACGAGTATGCCTATTCGGAAAATAACGGTTTTCCAAGACATACGCCCTTAACTCATCACAGAAGGCGATAAAATTCTGATCGTTCTTTCTGGACATTCATTTGCTATTTATAGAATTCGTATCCGCTTGCCCGGTGGTTTGTTTCCGCTCCCTCCTCACGGCCTATAACTACCTCCAGCCTCCGTGCGATATCAAAGAAAAACATAGAGATCGTTATAGTCCAGCATTGTCAAAGCCATTGAGGGTATAATAGCCCCATTCAAAGGTGTCAGGATCAACCTCCCCACCATCGAAACAGATGTTGCCATAACTCTCCTCGAAACGCTCCAGAAACATGTCACCCATATATTACCCTTTATGATGAATTTATGGAACGCCCTAAACACTTTAACCTGGGAATTGTAGTAAAGGCTACGGACAACCGTCACCAAATCCAATGCCATTGAATATTTAGTCTTCTGGGAAAGTTCAAGGTTGTCATCCGGTCTCCTCGGATCAACATCATCAAAGTAACCGTCAGTCAGCTGGTCATCATCCAGAATATGCTCGAAAAAGCGTTGGAGCATCTCCTCAAGGGACATTCCGTCAAAGTCATAGATCTCTGTTTTGAAAGGGTGGATGATCGGCATATCCGGTTCTACCGCCAATTCCTTCGACTTCTTCCGAACTTTTTTTCAGGACGGAATCAAGGTGGGAGCAAACAATTCCCGTAGTTCATCGACCATCAGCAGACTCTCCTTCCGCGTCTTCTTGTCATAACACACAGAGACCAAGAGAAACATCTTTAGAGTATCGATCCGGCAGGGAGCTTTTACCACAGAGGTATTAGGACACGCCTTGACAAACTCCTGGGCCAGTTCCTTCACGCAAAGCTTTTCCAATACCTCTATCGGATTTGACTTGACGTAAGAGTCGATCTTCTCAATCATATAAGGCTTACCTGATGATTTACTGACAGACACACCAAGGATAGTGGCAATCCGAAAAAATGACTCCTTATGGACAATACCCAAATTACTAGGGTACGTAAACGAGATTATGCTCATCGTCTTTTTATGGGAAATGTAGGAAAAATTCATTGTGGTTGCTATCAGTAGACTTATGTCGAACCGCAGGCATTAGCACTACTTTGTTGACAGATAAACATTATTATTTCTTCAATGTTTCGAGAGCTTCGGCAGCATCTTTCTTTGTTATCTGGAGGCTGCGAGCTACATACTCAAGAATTATGAGATCCATTGAGTAACTATGCTGCTCCATTTCTACAAATTCTACTACATGCTTTTTCAATTCTTCTGTAATCATACTCAATTATTGATTAAAGGGTTATATATCTTCATCATAGTTCCTTCATAACTTGCTCAACATCTTCCAATGGGACATTGAGCATACGAGAGACATACAAAGGGGAGATTACATCCATCGAACCAGACTGTCGTTCCATACCTATAAGGTATTCGATGTTCTTTTTGAGGTCACCAAGAGAGTTTGAGAACCCAGTATGTTCAAATGATTCAAAATCCCTTTTTGACTTATATTCATCAAGTGTTTCGCTTTCATCCTCACCATACTTGCCATCCTTTGCCTCATAAATAACACAAGGCTCCAAAACTTCTACGGTATGCCAAGCACATTGCGGAACAACACAACCGTAGTTCCCCTTTGATGGATCGAGATGGATTCGCTCTGTTTCGATACCATTGTCGTCATAGAACACTTCATCCATCTTTCCAACGAGCAATATCACATTCTCATTACTCATTGGATGGCGATGAATAGGCACTATAGTACTGCGCAACATAGCATTAAGCATACGTTGTCCTCCATCATTTAGACTTGTACGCAAGTCGTAGTTTATGCGCTTGCGGTCGCTTGACTCTGCCTGTACGAAGAGAGAATCAAGCAGTTCTTTGTTGATTTCTATCATATCGTATCTTGTCTGTCTTTTGTGGCCAAAAACAAGTAACTTACAAATTTCCAAACTGGCCAAAAAAAATCTTCATGATCAAATACCTGTAATTTATTATAAATCAATATGCTCGAAGCACCACTTCAAATGCCTCTGAGTACATTTGCCTCCATTGGCCTCCTCGCATAGCAGCAAGACCGGTAATATAGTCAGCAGAACGAGGGTGCGGATATGGACGCATCACGCCACGGTACATCGAGAGAGCTTTGATCTTCGCATCAACGCCCTCCTTGCCCACCTCCACATAGCAGTTCGGGTTGAACGACTCCATCGCGTTATTGATTTTCCACTCCGTACACGAAGGCACCTCCATGTACCAGAACTCCTTCACACGCTTCACCTCCGGCCTACGCTGGAACAGGCGGATTGCCTCCTGACATGCCATCGACGTCTGCAAGTGATCATTATTCGTGTCTGCAGGATGATGAGTGATGATAACATCAGGCTCACTCTCCTTGATTGCAGCCTCAATGAACTGCACCAGTTTCAAATGAGACACGGTATTCATCTCAATATTTGGGAAAGTACCCTCATAAATCTTATTTACACCCAAGAACTTGTTAGAAACATTAGTATCATCCTCCAACTCATTGTCTTCAGGTCGGAACGCGCGAGCCTTAGCCTCAGTACACATGATACATACATCCACAGTATCTCCGTTATGTGCCCACTTCCACATACTTGCGCCTGCTCCCAATGTTTCATCATCAGGATGCGCTACAACTATTAAGTATTTCATCGCTTATACAGTTTTTGAATATTCAACCAATTTATCATGCAACCACTGTGGATATTTTCCGCAAGTAGTATAAAGAATAGACAATACCGTCCACCAAATCAGACAAATGTCCCACCAAAAGCTCGCATGCTTCACATAATACACATCTAGTTTCAGACGGATAGGTAACACTTTTTCGTTGTACTCTTCCTCTTCGGTGAACTGATCTCCATAGATATAATCCCACAAGCTCGACTGAGAGGTCAGTCCGCAAGGTACAGTAGCAGCAATAGCATTCTCGCCACCACGAGTAATCTCTATCTGATCAACTGCTGCAGGACGAGGGCCTACAATTGACATTGTGCCGTTAAGGATGTTCAAGAGCTGAGGTAGTTCATCAATCTTCAGTCGGCGCATAATCTTGCCCCACCAGAAGATTCTATCCTGCTCTGGACGAAGACTCGCCTCACTTGCTCCACGAACTACACGCATGGAGCGAAACTTCCACATCTTGAACTTTTTGTTGTCCTTACCCACACGATTGGCAAAGTAGAACAACGGCCCTGGGTCGCTAATCTCAGTAAGGATGATGCTCACAATCCAGATCGGGCTGGTACCTATGATGCCCAATAGGGCGCAAATCACGTCAAACAGGCGCTTAAAGAACTTATATATCATATCAAGACATTGTTTTCATAAATTATTCATACCCATGTAGTTTACGGTCGCAGAAATGCCAGATACGCCACATCGCCCCCCAAAACCAGTCAAAAGAAGCGAATTGCGAGTAGGAGTAGTTCTTTCGAGTAATGCGGACAAGACTCTGCAAAGGATTCATCCTACGAAAGTTATCCGCTCATCTTTATAACCGAAATTACCACTCTGAATAATCTCATTCAAAAGGAAACGAGCATTCTTCTCATTGGGTTCTCACAGCATCCAGTTAGCGTTACCTTCAAACATCTCCCCCAACACCCACATCAACGCCTTAGCAAAGCACGTCGTGTTAAAAGAAGTCACCTCCTTCTTAACTTTCTCTACGTTCTTATCACTCTCACCACCTGCTGCTTGCAGCAGCATATAGTAGTCCATACACTGCCTCAGTCCCACGCCCTCCGTCAAAAATGTTGGAAGATATGTGTCAACTGATGAACAGTATTGAAAATCCAAGCAGTGGTCACAATCTCGTGCCTTCCAACCTCGTTTGGGATGCGTTCTTTATGTGTAAAACACTCCTCAGCCATCTCGACAAAGAACCATTGCAGACGTACGTTGGTTACGAAGTTCTACACCAACTCAGGACGATAATGTGCCTCAACCTCTACATCCTCAAACACATCCAGATGTGCATGCGTCTCGCGTAACTCTTTCGTTGGAGCCAGTTTCCGCACCAACTCTATCACACGCTCCTTGCCATTCTCTATTCAGATGTCGATGTCGCCCGACTGACGAAGCGAAGATAACTCAGAAGGATAAAAAGGAAGATTCGCCTGTCCCTTAAAGATACAGCTTCTCACTCCCTGCTTCGTAAACAATGTCTGCACCTGTCCGCATCGCTCATTCATCAGTTCATTATGTTTCTGAATCGTTGCGGTAATTCCAAGCTATGCATCTTCAATTCGATGGGTAGATTCACCAACTGTCGTTGCTTGTTCAGTTTCTGCATCCCATCAAAGCAAACTCCTATTAATACCTGCTTCTCAGCTATGGCATACATAACCTCCTATTCCTCAGCCGAAGGCGTATGTAACAGACAAACTACCTTACCTATAAATACTCGTATCAGTTCCAAGAAAAGCGCTTCCATCAAACCTCCCTCTTCTTTTTATCCTTACTCAGTTTGGCAAAGCCTTGGAACGTGAACGCAAAGAACACCCACAGGTCAGCCCAAGAGAATATCTGGTCCGTAGTATTCTTGAACGAGAACCACGAAGGCTTACACTTGAATCGGTTAGGCGACTTTAGGAACCACAGCACATCCATGTGCATGTAGCGCAGATACTTGTGCGCCACCTCAAACTGCGGCTTCACCTCCTTACCCAGAGAGTCATCCACTATCAGCTGCGAGAAGTTCACACCCGCCTCAAAGCAGATCTTCACCGAACCCGTGATGCGAGGGTTGATCTCCATGATCTTTGCCTTACCATCGCGAGTATCCTCTATCAGGTCAATGTCGGCATAGCCTCTCCAGCCAATCTCCTGCAGCAACTTCTGACAGTCAGCCACAATATCCGGACGGTCGATGGTCTCGTTCAGCGTACTGCTCCCGCCATCTATCGGGTACCAACGCACCTTGGCAAACACACAAGCGCCCTTCATCTCACCATTGCGGTCAATGAACATCTCGCACTTGTACTGCAATCCATCCTGCGGAATGTACTCCTGTATCAACATCTTGCCATACTTCTGTTCCGCCTTGTCATAGTAGCCGATCAGGTCCTGCTCGTCCTGTGCCACATGGAAGCCCACAGCTGCACAACCCGTACGAGGCTTCACTACCACAGGGAACTTCACCTTATCCTTGTTCGCCAAATAGTCCTGCTTGTCAGTAAACGACAGCGGGCAAGGCAGATCATGCTGCATACACACCAGCATCGTCTTCAGCTTGTCCGAAGCCATCTGGAAAGTCTTCCAGTCCTCCACCGCAATCACAGTCAGACCCTTCAGGTCCTCCTTATGCTGAGCCAGAATGATAGCCACATCATCGTTCATTGGAATCACCAAGTCATAATGATAAGCCTCCAGTTCCTTGCGGATAGCCCTGTACGAACCATCAGGATCGTGCGCATTGCAGTACGCCAGCAACTTCCTGTGCGGATACTTCGACGCATAGCCCGGTAGTCACCTCACAGCCCAACGCACGCAGCGATTTCGCCATAGGCAACACCTGCCTTGCTCTGCCCTCTATAAGCAGCACCTTTATGTCATTATAATCTTTCATTATTTCTCTATCATTACGGTTTCACCATGTCCTTTCAGTCCCATTGTGGTAAACACTACCCTATCGCACTGGTCTGAGCCCAGCGGGAAGCGCATCACACCATATTGCAATATCAGCGGCCACATGTCCTTCTCCAGCTGCCATATGTTCACCGGTCTTCCAGCCACCAACAGCTTCATGCGGCTGAAACGATCCAACTCGTTCTCGCCACCTTCCACACCGGTCGAGAAGAACGCCCTTCCGTCCCGATACGAAGCGCAACCGTGGCAAGGCCCTTCAAAGTCAGCCACCACCTCAATCTCGCGCGTCTTCCTATCCATGCGGATGAAGTGAACAGTATCCGAACAACTGCCCGCATCCGTACCCCACAGCAACGCATCCTCCGTGAAGCACACACCAATAGCACGCCAATCCTGACTGCCTTGGCCTATCAGCGACCACGTCACGCCATTGTCCTCGCTACGATACAGGCAACACTCCCTGTTACCCTCGCCATAGTCACCAGTGCCCATCCAAAGGCACTTCTCGTAGGCATCCCACTTGATGAAGTGGATATGACGAATCTCCGCCGAAGCAAATGTCTTCACCACCTCGAACGACATACCATCGTCCACCGAACGCCACAACTTCACCACCATATCGCGATTTGGGTTCAGCACATATTCGCCAAAGAAAATCGTACCCTCAGGTGTCACGCACACCCCTTGGTGCACAGGCTTATTACCCTTAAACTCGCTCCAGGCGTTTAGCACCTTGCCCTCGGACGAAAGGATATACAGCTTCCGCTTCACCACCACCAGCAGGTTACCATTCTTCAGCGGCAACAAGTGGTGAATCCCCACACGCAACAGCTGCGAAGGCAGTCGATGCCAACTCATCAGACGATCCTTCCACCCCCCGATGCGATACTTCCTGCTCACCCGCTTCCCGTTATAATCAATGGCGAAGAACGTCATCCCCTTCGCCACCCAAATCTTATCCAGCTCTTGGTACAGCGCCTTGGCATCAATCAGTTTCTTAAACTCTATCATATCTTGTCAAAGAAACAATTAACAAAAATCAACGTTCAATTGGTGGCAATTAACGTTTAGAATCCACCACCTTCTGAAGCTCAGCCTCCAGTCCGTTCATATAATGTTCCAAGGTAAAGTGAGCCTTGAAATACTCACGTGCATTCTCCCCGCACTGATCATAGTCATGCGGATGCTCGATGTACAGCTGCATCAGCTTCGCCAGCCCCTCATAGTCGCCTGCAGGCACACAACTGCCGCACCGCGACTCGCGGATCACCTCCTGCGCACCACCATTGATGGCACCGAATATCGTCTTGCCCGTAGTCATATACATCTGCATCTTGCCTGGAATGGTATCGCCCACCTCGTTGTTACCACGGAGCGTCACCAGCAGCACATCCGCCATCTTGTAGAACTTCGGCATATCTTCGCGCTTCTGGTTGCCGTAGAAGATTACATTCTCCTCCAACCCCTCAGCCCGCACCATCTGCTCCAGTTCCTCACGCATACGCCCGTCACCCAACATGTGGATACGGTAATCCTTACGCTTACCTAGCACCTTCGCCGCCTTGATGATCACATCCGCACGCTGTCCCTTACCGATATTGCCGGCAAACATAAAATCAGCCACACCATTATTCTCAGCGCTCATATCCATGCCAAGCATACCAGTATCAGCGTGTTGAGGAAGGTAAGCCATTCTATCGAAAGCAATCCCATTCACCCGATGCAGATAATCCATAAACGGACGCGAAGTCACCAGCACCCGATCCGCCCCCTGATACAGCTCACGACTCATCTTATTGATGGGCCACATCAGCGGATTCCTCTTACTCTTCAGCATACCCTCAGCCGACACAGGCCACACATCCAGCGTATAATACACCACCGGCACACCCGTCAGCTTCTTGTACTCCAGAGCCGCATACATCGAGGTGATAGGACTCAATTGGTAACCAAGGACTAGGTCGTAGTCACAGTTTATAGTATATAGTTTAGAGCTTTGAGACTTACCTGCCTCACTCTCAACTCTCAGTTTTAAGCTATCAGCTACCAATTTCTTCGAATTCCGCACAAAACTTACGTAGTTCCTCACCAATTGTACTGGATTCTTTCCCCTCGGCACCTGCTCCACATGCACCACCTTCACGCCCGTCTTCTCCAGGTACTCCCTTTCTCTAAGTTCTAAGCTCTCAGCAGTCTCATACCCCGGGAACACAACTCCCTTCGGGTAGTTAGGCACACCGCAAAGCACAGTTACCTCGTGCCCACGCTTCACCAGTTCCGGAACAATCTCATTGATCTGAAACTGTTCCGGGTAATAATATTGTGTTACAATAAGTATTCTCATAAAACAATGGTAATATAAACCTTGTTCCGCCCGATGGTATCACACCATATCGTTTGCACTATCACTTGTGCGGACGGACATTCCTTTATTCTTACTTACTAAAACTTCTCAAAAATTCCTGTGGATTTGATACCAATCTTGCTTTTTCTTTTAGAACTGCGTCATCTAAATTCCACCACTCCGATACCATCAACTTTTGGATAGTTTCTTCGTCGAAACGATACTTTATCACCTTAGCAGGACACCCAGCAACAACGGCATACGGTGGTACCTTAGTTACTATCGCTCCAGCACCAATAGCAACACCTGTTCCTATAGTCACACCTTGCATGATGGTCACACGATTGCCAATCCAAACATCATGACCAATAGTTGTACGCTTGAGAGGTTCGATCTCGAGATCGCCAAGATGAGTACCCGTACCGCCACCTACATTATAGAATATTGGTGAGCTGCTTACCCAATCCAACGGATGCTTAGCTCCACCTACCACAAAGCCATTGGCAATGCTACAGAAAGAACCTATATCGCACGAATGAACCTCACTATCATAACCAATGTATGAATGACGGCCTATTGTGGAATCGTAGAACTCCGTACCGGAATAGATCTTAGCTGTCTTGTCAATCTGGCTGTTCAAGACAGACTTTCCGCGAAGAACCTTCTTGAAAAACTTGGAATATAAATAACTTAGTGTCATCAGAACTTCAGATTTTTCTTGATTATATCCATCTGGTAGTATGGATTCCAGTTGGAATCAATTTCGTTGAAACAAGCTTTACGCACCTCTTCTCGGCTATCCATTTTTCTTGCGAACCAACGGCTAATTACCATTGTCAAATCATCGGTATCATCCATTGTGAAGAAATCACCGGTTACACCCGCTTGTATTGCTTCGTATTCAGGCATCTGCCACTCAAAGCAATTATGAGTAATTACGGGACAACCGAAAACCAAAGAGTGCATTGCCGTCAAGCCCACATTGCCAGGAGACACGCACAGGTCGGCATTGTAGATGAGTTCCGCATTGGTCTTCTCGTCATAGCATACACCATAGAACCACACCTGACTATCCAGCCCCAAACCTTTGACCTTAGACTTTAGACTTTCGCTCTCACTACCATCTCCCACAAACACCAGATTGTACTTCTCATCCTTATTTCTGAGACGAACCAACGCATCCACCAACATATCCAACTTCTTCACCTTGGTCAGGCGACCGATGAAGATAATAGTAGGCAGATTATTTTGGAAGTGATCCTTGTAGATGTCCGAAGGGTGGATGCTCTCGCGAAGCGCCTTCTGGGTATCGTAATCCAGCGAGTTATGGATAGCAAAGAGCTTCTCCTCGGAAATGCCTTGCTCAATGAGCAGACGCTTTGCACGATCACCATACACGAAGGTGCCTGAAGCATGGCGATAGAGCCACAACTTCATCTTTGCATCCAAGCCGCCTTCCTTGCCATACCATCCGTGTGTCCACAAATAAAAGCGCTTCTTAGGAAAGAAAGTGTATGCCAATGCAAAAAAGAGCCAATCGCTCATAGAACGAGTCTCTGGCAGGATTAGATAGTTCTTGTAGTCACTCTTGAAAAGCAAAAACAAATAGTTTCGCTTCCAATACCATTTCTGCGGATTACCGTAGGTCTTGTAATACGTCACGTTCTTCAACAACGACGTATCCATTTCCTTTATGTCGGACTTTGTTTCACCAAAGTACCAATCGCAATCATACTCTTTGTCGATTGCTCGAAATACCGCCTCGCGATAGCGAGGAGCAGTATTATATATTACACAAAGTTTTTGCATATTAATATTTCGACTTATAGTCTTTTCCGTATTTTTCTAATATCTCGTGAAGTTCAGAACGGAATCCTTTTTGCTCTGAAATCTGGAAAAATGAATTGTACGCGAGGATTACCATCTATCAATACTCATCCGTTTTCAGTAAAGGCTAAGTCCAAACCTGCGTAATGGATATCTGTATTATGAAGTGCCAGTTTCTTTGCTGTTTCGTTAGCTTCTTTCCAGTAAGGTACCATGAAGCCGATTAATGGGAAACCGGTGTCAGGACGATTGGTATAAATGTTCCCGTACTCATCGACTACTGTCAAGACTTCTCCTGTTTCAGGATTACAAGAGGTAAATACACCACCGCTTCCGGCATTATCTACAACACTTTTTCCTCTGCCGATACGTATATAAGGATGGAATACGGTTACATCTCCATCAAAACAAATAGTATGGATTCGTAATGTATTGACTGATTCTTTATGCAAGACAGCCATACGTTCGTCTTACTTGATAATCTCTTCTGCAATGAATCCTTTAAGATATTCTGTGTCTGTAATCTTTGCTTTAAGACCTCCTTGTCAGAGGTGTTTTCTATGATCTGAATACCCTTACCAAAAGAACCATCAAGAGGCTTTATTATCAGCCTGCCAGAGATCTCAAACAAACCGGATAGAGTCCACCATTCCCCATTGGATTGGTAATGCAGCATGCTTTTCGAGCGAAAAACTCTCCAAACTCCTAATAGTTTTCCCACTTGTCACCGAGAATTCTTCTTACATTTGCTGTATTCATAAAATCTGCCACATAGACATGTTCGTCCTCACAAACGAATGAACGGCGTTCTACCTCGAATAAAGATTCGTAATGATGCAAATAGAAATAGCCAAAACATGTGTGGGCTGCTCTAATTTTCTTGAATTCAGCATCTAAGTCCCCTACAACCCCAAAGTTTTTAAATACCAGTTTTGAAATTCAGTTTAACCTATAATACCAATATAACTTTTTTTCGATGTAGCTTGACTTAATCAGTTATGCAATCTTTTGTTTCATACATTTATGAATTAATGTGTTCTATAATACTCTCCCATTTCATTGATGGCCTTTTGCGTCCATCTGCGGAAGATACAGCCATCAGGAGTAAGAGTCATTTCACCAAACCAAATTTTGTTACCGTTAGAGTACAAATCTACTCGAACCATATCTATACCAGATGCTAGTTTTTTTGCACATTCAAGCATTTGAGTTAGATTGGCAGGCTTGCTTACTAATTCGCTTTTATCATGCTTTGCAATGCAATAATCAAACAAAGGCTTCCAGTTGACATCATAAGGAATATAATCAGCATGACCAGATTCACGATCATTGCAAACAAGAATAGCCTTGACTTCGCCTTTAAGGCAGATGAACTTATAATCTATTGGGAATCCGCCGGTACCATCATCGATAAATTCCTCACATACAACTTTTCTCGAAATCAGATTATAATGACGTTCTGAAAAAGCGAACTTCGGAGATACGAGCCATTTATCAATCTGGCTCCTCAGTTCATTTTCTGTATATTGAGATTTTTTCGTACAAATGAGATTCATACCAGCACCCCAATTAGCCTTGAGCGCAAATTTTTGGGGTAATTCAGAATAGATTAACTCATCTCCCTTAGAATAACAGTTCACAAGGCTTGTTAATGTGTCAGCATACCCGCACTTCTTCACGTACTCGCGAACCAAATACTTATCTGCCAGTTGATAGTACTGATTGACTTGCCCATCCAACAATCTCTTTATCCACAACTCAGAAAGATCTTTAGGACAAGTTAGATTCGGCCATTTATGACGATGATGGTAGTATGCCAAACAAAAATGTATTCTTGGGAAGAATCTTGAAATTATTCTCGATACAATCTTATTTAATGATTCCATATTAGTTATTTTGCTATTAAAGGTTCAAATGGGTCTTTGCCATTGGCGATACAATATTCTCTTACTGCCATTTGCTGACGATAGTTTTCTTCTCCGTAATTAATACTAGCAAGAATTGAATTGTTTTTATTGATAATCTCAAGCAATGGACACCTATTCATAATTGCAACGATTCTGTGGCCAGAATAGCGACACATAGAGTTTAACCACACATCATCTGCTGTTCGACAAATAGACATAAACGTATCTTTGTCCTTTGCAATTTCAGGCAAAAAGCCAGCAGGAAATAATGTTCCTCCACCGCTACCAATGAAAACTGACCATGATGGTTGAAAGGCGACGTCACGATTTTTATTGCGAATAAATCGGACATTCCCCGAGTCGTCTATTCCTACTTGATTTGAATACCTACCTACAACGCAATCAGGATACATTGTAGCAGCCTCCATAATTGAAGAGATTGTATTAGTTGGATAAATCAAGTCATCATCAAATGTTATCAAATGATCATTCGGATAGTCTCTTAAAACATAATAATACTTTTTATGTGAGCGCAAATCGCCATCACACAATCGAATCTGAAGTCCGCGAGTTTGCAGATTTTGTAATCGTTTCGGTAATACGTCAATTGAAGAAAACTGTTCTTTAGATAACCATAGAAATAACATATCCGGCTTTTGGGATTGTCTCAAAATACTCTCTATCACAATCCATATATTATCAATACGAGCAGGAAATGTTGTAAGTGATGCAATAATTCGACCTTCTGTCTTCTGAGTAGCGTCTATTCTATATTGGGGATTATTTGCTGTTCTGTTAAACCAAAAGGGAACCATAATATTCGTTAATCTCTGAATAATATGCCGGAACACAGAATTAATCTTAGTCCTTTCTAAAAAATTGCTATTATTGCAGAAAATTGCGTACGACTTATATAGATAATTTACCATTGCTATATTTGTTTATATTTTTTAAAGTACCAGTATGGGAAAATAAACATAAAAGAGTAGAATACTGATGACAAGTAGTTATTGTTCGCGAACAAAAATAGTAACATATTAGCCAGAACAACGAATACGATACCAGAACTTAAATCATGACTTGTCCTATACATACGTAGAGCTACACTGGCAAACTTGGCAATATAGTATATAACCAAAGGAACGAAAAGTAGTGTAAAGTCATTTGCAAGCCAAAGATAACATGAGTGCCAATTAACGTATGAGTCAACTCCTAACCTTTCCATCTGCATCTGATAACTATCCAGTTCAGGGTTGAAGAACAGGAAATCCTGAGCTATTGACTGAAGAGCAGGATTATTGCCGAAAAAACCTCCCCAATGGAAATCGAGCAAATAAATGTTCTCCAAAAACATATAGCCTTGTGTAAGGTAGCTAAAGATATAAAGCAACAAAATTTGAAATCTATAAGGAAGAATATCCAAAAATGCATTGGTGTCAACAGTAACAGAAGATCCTAATGCTAGATAATCTCCTCCCTTAAGTTCCTCAAAACTACCGCCACTTCGACCTTCCATATTGTAGAAGAATATAGAAACGACAAAAAGAAGCGCAAATATGCCTAATATGCTGAGTCTTGTAATTTTCGCTGTCGATAATGTCTCATTAGGTATCTGCATCATGATTGCTAAGCAAGCGCATGATACGAGCATAATAACACCAAAATTAGTTCCTGTTCCCATTGAATAAAAGCCTTCAAATACGAGAAGGACAGCAACAAGGATTTTTATTATTGTCTTTAATTGTTTCCAACAAATCAGCGCGAAAATAAAGAAGACAGAATCAATAACCGAAGTGATAAAATAGACAGTCCAAGGGATGGTTCTACCTCCGTGCATGAATGTACGTCCCATATGCGGATCGGCAACTCCAATCGCAATTCGATTGATCAGTGCACCGAAATCAAGAGGAGGCAGATACAACATATAGGCGTATCTGATGGTAAACGTACATAAATAAAATATAAGCACAATATTAAAAGTCTTCGGAGTAATCTGAAGACTTGGTTGAGACTCTAAATGGCACGTCTTATTTTGTCCTTTCTGGAATCCAAGCTTCATCATAAATATATTTAGAGCAACATAGAATATATTTAAAAAGTGATAGCCAGAATTTATGCTTAATGGCGTGATGATATACATCAAAAGTGTAAACACATTAAAACACAATAACACCTTAAGTATAAGACTTTCAGTTCTCATTATTTTCATAAATTTGATTAATGAATGTATCTGTAGCAGCATTTATATCCATCCGCTTTAGATACTCCTCTCTTTCAGAATAATCTATTGAACCAATGTTATTTATGCAAGACTCCATGGCGTTATTAAATTCTTCTGCACGATGATGTACATGCAATATAGTTTGTGAAGTCTTAAACATTGAACGAACAGGGCTTCCATTGCCAGACTCTGAAATAATCAATCTATTGTATGGCAGATAACTAATGACTTTACTTGACAAAAAAACATCATTGTCAAAGTTTGCATTTACATCAATCAACGCAACGCACTTTTTATATATCTGGGCAAGATCCGTTGTATATGAGATAAATTCAATACTATCCAATAAGTCTGCATAATGTTCTTTGATGTATGTATCCAAATTACCCGAACCTACAAAAATCATCTTTGCTAAAGGATGATTCTTAAGGAAAAGCTTAAATCCATCAAGTAGGGCATCTGGATTTCGCACACCATACATCTTACCAGCATAGACAAATGAAGGTGTAATATCTTCAATTGGTAATTTTTGAAGCGATGTCTCTTTTGATGGATTTGGCAGAACCACAGATTTTATATTGGGATTACCGATAATCCCTAACTCGTAGGTCAGCATTTCTTGGTTGGTCATGCACAGGACATTCACCTTTTGCATATACTTCCTCACACAACGTTTCATGGCAGAAGTGTACATTCCCTCTTTTTCCCATGGGAAAGGTGCTGGAACTGCATCTACACAATAGCAGATATGCTTCACTTTCCTATGAGATACAAATATATCAGCAGCCATAACGGATGCATAGAAAGCGGACGACATGAGGCTTACAACAACGTCATACGCTTTGGAGTTCAATATACCTTGGATATCCTTTGCCCACTTCTTCTGTGTATGATAGAAGCCAAATATATTAAACAAAAATGTTCTTAGCCTCCATGATGGAATTCTCTTCTGCGGTACATAGTTAACGCTTCCTCTATGTTCCCTTGGTGCCCGATAATCTAAAGTAGAAGTAATAATGTCAAACTCTATCTTTTCAGACAGACCTGTCAGAATGTTTCTAAACACTAATCCTGGCGCATTATTACCCAGATTATCTGCAATAATAGCTATCTTCATTTTTACCTTTTAATTATTCGTAATAGAAGGGATTTCTCATTTTTATCTAAGACACAAATCCAAGATACAAGTGCGATGGAAGTCCATGATGTTACACAAACGATAAGAAGTCTAAATAGTCCTTGTTCCATATAATTGTAAATAACTAAAGGAACAATATTGCTTACTATCGTCAAGATGACAATTGGGATTGTGAAATCCAATACAAGTTCTTTGACGCTAT
>OMFQ01000629.1_pt1 | contig 18423 bp, 9 predicted proteins | sample 1645671 | NCBI WGS metagenome assembly OMFQ01 (sample SAMEA103958119, study PRJEB25191) | human gut metagenome | biome: human-associated habitat [ENVO:00009003]; feature: intestine environment [ENVO:2100002]; material: feces | place: Germany | collected 2013/2015
ATCACCAAGCACGGCGCTGTGATGATTGACAATTCAAGCGCTTTCCGTATGGATGCCGATGTTCCTTTGGTTGTACCCGAAGTCAATGCCGCCGATGCCAAAGACCGTCCGCGCGGCGTTATCGCCAATCCTAACTGTACTACTATCCAAATGGTAGTGGCACTGAAAGCCATCGAACAGCTTTCTCATATAAAAACCGTACACGTATCCACGTATCAGGCTGCCAGCGGTGCAGGCGCCGCTGCTATGGATGAGTTGTACGAACAATATCGCCAAGTATTGGCGGGTGAACCCGTGACCGTGGAGAAATTCGCCTATCAACTGGCATTCAATCTGATTCCCCAGATTGATGTGTTCACTGAAAACGGATATACCAAGGAAGAGATGAAGATGTACAACGAAACACGTAAGATTATGCACTCCGACATCAAAGTCAGCGCAACATGTGTTCGTGTACCTGCCCTCCGCTCGCATTCGGAAAGTATCTGGGTAGAGACAGAACGGCCCATTTCTATCGAGGAGGCACGTGAAGCATTTGCCAAAGGTGACGGACTGGTATTAATGGACAATCCGGCAGAGAAAGAATATCCGATGCCGCTGTTCCTCGCAGGAAAAGACCCTGTATATGTAGGACGTATCCGCAAGGACCTCACCAACGAGAACGGATTGACTTTCTGGATTGTGGGCGACCAGATCAAAAAAGGTGCTGCATTGAATGCGGTACAGATTGCAGAGTATCTGATTAGAGAGAAAGCGCTTTAAAATTTCTCCTAATCCATAAACCGACAAGGGTGTGTTAAAAATAGAATGTCATTACTATTACAGCATTCATTTTTAACACACCCTTGACTATGTTGCTTGAGACTTCCGGTTTTTAGGTCGTTTTAAGTATATCAATAAGACACAGTTTCTGAAATCTCACTTTCTGCATTATCTTTGAATAACGAAGTCACAAAATAAACTCCCTTTTCCGATAATTTAAATGACGTTCCTTGGGTAATACCTACCAAATCGGCTTTCCGCTCTTTCCCATTATCTTTATATATAGCGTAATAAGCAACATTTGAAACCGCTCCCCAAGACAAATCAGCCCCATTCAACCTGATATTGTCCGGTGCCGGAGGAAGTACCGCAGCAGTTCGTCCTAAATAAGGAGGCAATACTTTCTTTCCATATATAGCCTTGACCGCATCTGCAATACCAACCTTATTTTCTACCAAGTTCTTGGCACTGTACAATACACTTCCCTTTACCTTCGGCTTTGCACTGGCCAGTTCAAACTGCTTCATTAAGTCATCTGACGATTGAAACTTACTTCCATATTGCGAATCGCCAAATTTATAAATGCCATATCCTATCAATAAGTGGTTCTCATATGTATATTGCGACCATAAATCCAACCTCAGATTAAAACTGGTAACCTCATTGCCTGTGGCAAAATACAGCTGCGGAATAACCACATCCACCCAGCCTTCCTTTGCCCACGTATTGACATCTGCAAACAATGTATTGTAGTTACGCTCCATATCAGCTGCCGGACTAATAGAGAAAATCACTTCCGGACGAGTCTCAATAATAGTTTTCTGGATATTCCTAACTACGGTATTTACATTATTACGCCTGAAATCCTCGACATTCTTAAATTTATCCTTCCCATATTTTTGAAATTCCGCACCATCATTCATTGTCTCAGAAGCTTCCAATGACGGATAGAAATAATCATCCATGTGAATACCGTCAACGTCATACTTGGTAATAATTTCCCTGACAATATTTGCAATCCGTTCCTGAACTTCCGGCAAAGCAGGATTATAAACTCTGATTTTCTCATAATCCTTAACCAGTTCCATGGGTATTTTGGCATCCAGTTTTGGGAAAGCAGCATTCTTATTTGCACGCGTAGCTATACGGTATGGATTTAACCAAGCATGAAACTGGATACCTCGCTTATGGGCTTCCTCAACAAGAAATCCTAAAACATCATAATCGGGTCTTACTCCTGCACTTCCTGTAATATACTTACTCCAAGGCTCATATTCCGATTCATAAAACGCATCTGCCATACCTCTGATTTGGAAAAATACCGCATTCATGTTATACCCGACCAATAAATCCAGATAATCTGTATACAACTTTTTCTGAACATCGGCATCATACTTTTCCATAGGCCAATCGAGCCCCCATACCGTAGCTATCCATACTCCTCTCAGTTCCTTTCCGGGCAGAACAGACGAAGAGGTCTGACCTTCTCCCTGAGAATGGCTGCCATCATTCAAAATGCCTTCATCGTCTTTACTACATGCTGCGACCAGCACAAGTAAAATGATTATATATATATAGTTCAAATGTTTCATCCTTAAATTTTTAATAAGAAAGCCGCCTGATATTTTTAAAATAGACGGCTTTCAAGTTGACAATATAAAAATTCAATTTAAATGTAGAAAATCAGCATATTATTCCTCTTCCTGCTTAATAGGGAACTCGCATATTACAAATCCTGATCCTGTGCGTGATGCAAACACACAAAGCTTGGCATCTTTCCCGTTCTCATCTTTCTCTATATAATAATCTGTCTGCGCCAAGGCGTTTCCATTTCCACTTCCACCTAATTTAAATTGGTACAAAGGATTGTGATTGTCTCCTTCGTCAAATTTCCGCAAAGCCTCTTCTATGGTAGCCCCTTTGCTCAAATCATAAATTTCCAAAGCAATGGTTGCAGTAGATGCACTACCCTGACCAGCGGTACAAACCAACAGATAACGCTCCTCATTAAAGTTGATTATCCTTGGAGCCACAGCCTCTCCTTTTATGCTCGACGCATATATTTCGCCTACAGACTCATTGACCAATGTTACAGGAATTCTGACACCCGACCATAAATACTGGTCTGTATTTCCCACTCTATATACATTGGTCACCATCGTAGCATCAGATTTTGACGGTAATACTTTAATGGCAGTGGCATCAACTGTTTTATAGCTGCTTACGGGTATTCTTAGAAAATCAGTAGCTGCATTATCACCAAAGAATATAAATCCGTTACCATTCTCATCTATATTATAAGAGGCATTATCACCATGTCTGTTTCCTGCTCCGGAGATACTTCCAACATTAATATTGGCTATCGTTTCCGGTTGGGAATCCGGTGTTTCCCAATGATAAATCTTAAGAGGAGAAGCTTTGGCACCCGACAAACTTGAAAGATATACATGACCATTACTCAACGCACCCATGTTATAAGAGAAAGTACCACCGCTAACTCCAGTCAAATCCAGCAGAATCGGGTTGATTTCCCCCTTCTTCAAATCCGATACTTTAAGAAGATGAGGTTGTGTAGCTCTGCTGACAACCAATACATGTTCGCCATCATAAGAAGCACAACGGGTAGATGCAGCATCGGCATAATCACTATAAATGTTATCTCCTGAAAAATTATATACAGTAGGCTTTTCAAAATCAGCCCCATACACAGGAACTCTTTTCCGGACTTTAACAAAATATTCCTTATACCTCTTATTATTTACAATCCGAAGTATCAAAGTCTTGTCGGAAGTTTCCTCATCCATTGAGAAATCCATGACCGGAGTCTGAAGCTCCGCGCCCTCCGAAAGTTCCGCCTCAAAGCTCAAAGCTGAAAAATTAGTTTCAACATCCAAACGGGGAAAATTAATTGTCTTATTGGCTTCATCAATTGTTCCTTCCACCACAGTTTTCCCGTCTGCCCCGGCATTAACTATCTTTATTGCTAAAAGCTCCGTATCATAAGGTGCTATATGGCTTTTAGGATAATCCTCCTCACAAGAGACAAGACTAATACCAAGCAATACAGCCATAAATCCTAAACTTTTTATTAATTTATACATAATCTCATGTTTTAATTAAAAACCATTGTTAACTCACGGATGTATCCGTCAATTCAAACTTGCCGGCCATCCCTCCGTTTGAGTAAGTGTATATCCTCTACTCTTATAATCTTCAATCTGATTAATTCCGATAGGTGAGAGATATGGGTTTACATTAGGCACATTCAAGAAGGGCAGTCGTCCTTTATTCTGTTCCGGATAGAAAAATCCTTTCATAGCAGCAGCATTAGTGCCATCATAAACGGTCAGACTTCCATCCTTGCCCATAACCCTGATTTTCCCGCTATTCTCTGATTTCAGTTCTTCGGGAACCTCATCCTTGAAATTTACCCAAGTACCTACCAGCAAATCCTGATTTCTATCGGTATCCATGTACTCCAATTTTTTCCAACGTCTCAAATCGACGATACGTGAGAATTCAAAAGCAAATTCCATTCTTCTTTCCCGTCTGATTTCCCAAAGTAACGGAGATACGGTGACATCTCTACCCGGATCATCAGGCAGAGCATCTAACTTCATGTCTGCTGTCCTGACAACACCCAACGCTTTTGCTTCCTCTGCAATCGGTCTGTTACGGATCTTGTTAATAGACTCATCTATATCAGTCTGGACAACCGCCGGTCCTCCCAATGTAGCAAGTTCCGCTTTAGCCTCAATCCAATTCAATAAAACTTCAGCATAGCGGATTACCGGATAGCCAGTCACATTCTTTTCACCCTGGAATTCCGGAGCCGGAGAACCGCCTTTTTCAATATACTCCAATGCACTCCGAGGGATAAACTTAGTTACATACAAATAACAGCTTTTAGCTCTGGGAGTCGGCTTTTTGTAAAAACTTGCCTCAAATCTGGCATCTCTTGTCTTTATCAGGTTACTTAAAGTAAAATCGGCTGCATTGGCAACTGCAGAAGTTTGCCAGTCCTTACCATCCGTACAGATAAACGCCTTAATCAAATCCAAATTCGGACCGACATCGGTAGGGTCATTCATGTTACAAGTCGATGCTATGGAATGAGTCACACCCTTATCCGCATCATAGGTACGATACAGGATACAGTCTTTCGTACTTTTCGTCGACCCGAATAAAGAGCGGAAATCAGTCACAATATCATATTTTCCACTGCTCATCACCAAGTCAGCCGCAGCAATAGCCTGCTCAAAAAATTTCTTCGCACGTTCGTCATTCTTATAATAATATTTTTGCCAACTTGCTTCAAACAATGCCCATCTCGAAACAAAAGCAGCCACCACATAACGGTTCACATATTGTGCATCCCCGTCATCCAAACGGACATTCTTCATGGCAAAATCAAAATCATCATAAACGGCATCCATCACTTCATTTCTCGGAGTACGATCCTTATACAAGGCATCCTTATCCGTATTCAACACCTCTGTATCGTAATAAGGGACATCACCAAAAACATTGACCAGACGAGCATACTCCATTCCTCTGAAGAAGCGGCCTATTCCCATCCAATGATTGTATTGTTCTTCGGTCAGAATATCCTTCATTCTGGCAGACACACGATCAAGCATGACATTCGCCTTCCTTATCCAAGCAAAATTCCATGTCGGACCGGTAAATTCGCTCTGCCACATCATATCCAGACTCGTTGAGCCTTTTGATGTAGGGACAGTCCGTCCAAACTGCGTTTGGGTGGACAATCTCACTGCATCATCATTAAAAGTATAATTTGCATTAGGAGCATACGTCGTTTCATACTTCAATCCATATCCTACAAAGAAGTTGGTATAAAAGGCATTGGCATACAAACGTACCCTATCCTCACTGGTCCAGTAAGCATCATCTTCCGATGTAGTCAATGAAGGACGGTCCAGCACATCATTACAATTCGTAAACAGGAAGATGATTCCGGTTAAAATCATATATATTTTAAATCTCATAATTACTCTTTTTTAGAAGGTTAATTGAACGCCACATGATAAAGTCTTGAAAACAGGTGTGCCCATACCCGTACGTCCCAAGTTATAGTTTGAGTCAGACCTGAACATCGAATAACCTGAGATAGCCTCCGGGTCGATAGGCAATCCGTTCAGCTTGTCAAATGTAAAGAAGTTCTCTAATGACATATAGAGTCTGGCCTTGGATATATACACTTTTGAAAGAAGATTCTCCGGGAAAGTATATCCCAACGTTATATTCTTGATTCTCAGGTAAGACATATCCAGCAAATAACGTGACTGTTTCTGCATACTGAAACCAGTATTGCTTCCACCCAAATTCCATGCTCTCGGATAAAATGCATCCGTACGCTCTTCTGTCCAATAATCGGTTGTGAAGGTTTTGGGAAGAGCACCCTCCTTGGCATTATATCCGGGAATAGCCAACTGACCACTACCCCAAATCTGACGCTTGCCGATACCTTGGAAGAAGATTGAAAAATCAATCCCCTTATAATCCGCTCCCAAACGGAAGCTATACTCATAGCGAGGAGTAGAATTGCCAATCACAGTCTGGTCACCGGGATTACCATTCGTACCTGTTCCCGGTGTGATATAACCGTCTCCGTCCAAATCCACGAATTTAACGTCACCCGGTGCAAAAATCAATTTGTTATTGTCTTCATAATGTACCTGATACACCGGATATTGGGAAGATTGTTTATTGGTAGTATGCGCTGTTCCGTTATAAATGACAGTAATTTTTTCTATTTGTCCGTCTGCTCCGTAAACAAAGTCCTCTTTTTGAAACAATCTATCTGTCACAAAACCATAAATATCGCCATATCGTCTTCCGGTAGAATAGGTTGTCCCTAATTTGCGGTCTTCCCATGGAGTCAGATAATCCGCGCCTTTGGTTATATAGGTAGTTGCATCGGAAATAGAAGCCATAACATTAATTCCCAATCCATTGGAAAAACGATGGGTAAAATCAGCCGACAACTCCCAACCTTTGGTTCTCAAACTACCGTAATTACCTTTAGGAGCTGTAGCACCAAGTGTCACCGGCAAGCTTTCTCCTTCAATAATCATGTTTTTCGTATCCCGACGATACCAATCGAAAGTTACTCCGAATTTATTCTTAAAGAAACGCAGGTCTACTCCAAAATCCAAAGTCTCAATCTCTTGCCAACTGATATCACTGTCTACTAACGAAGGAGTACCGTACAAAGGCATCTTATTACCGCTTCCGTCCAGCCATGACGATTGGCCGTCAACCAATATGGCTTTGTACAAGGTATTGGATACCGTTTGGTCACCAATACTACCCCATGAAGCCCTAAACTTACCAAAGCTCAAAATATTTTCAACCGGTTTCATGAAACTTTCATTGGTAAACACCCAACCGGCAGAAAAAGAAGGGAACCAACGCCACTGCAAATTCTTCGGAAATTTAGATGAACCATCCCTACGTATATTAGCTTCTAAGAAATATCTGTCTTCAAAAGAATAATTCAGACGTCCGAAGAAACCTAATTGAGCTTCCCAATTGCGGTCTCCTTCAATGAACTGGTCACCGGATGCCAATGGAAATTGCGGGTTTGTCAAATCAATAAGATTTGTTTTCCACCCTTTATGCAAACTCCATTTACTGGTAACCCTGTTCATACCCACCATAAACTTAAAGGCATGCTCTTTTTCAGCTCCCAATTGCAGGTTATAGGTGGTATAAATATTAAACGTATTATTATCTACCGATTTATTCTGATAGCCGACCTGACTAGCTCCCGGACCCGAACTGTTATAATATTTTTCTACAGGGAAACGGTATGCCGGCATACCTCCCGTATCTACTCTTTCGCCTTGTTCATTGACAAAGACCTGACTGCCGTTCTCTATCCACGCCGTAGGCGCATACCATGTAGCACCGGCCTCGTATTGGGTTACAGACGAATTTGTTTCCGAAGTTTGTCTGTCGTAAGTATAATCAAATTTAACATCCCAATTCTTCGTAATATTCAATGTAAAACCCAGGTTAACGTTATAATATTTATTTTGCAGATTATCTGTATTTGATGCAGCCATTTCATACGACGGCTCTTTCAAAGGATTGCCATGTTCTGTCACTCCCATCGGAAACAATGGGCTCCAACGATACATATACAACCAAGGGTCAGCAGAAGTATTACCAATACCCGGATAACGTTTATTACGGTCGGAATAGATAGAGCTGGCTCTCACTGTAAGATATTTATTCAATTCCGATGTTACACTGACCGATGCATTATATCGTTTGAAGTCGTCCTTCTTGGCAGTCTTAGACATACCACTCTGATCCAAATACCCCAATCCTATATTATAACTGGTCTTGCCGCTTTTACCATTTACCGATAAATTATGACTCATGGTCGGAGCCCAGTTCCTGACCATAGCTTTAGCCGCATCATAAAGTCTATATCCATATTTATCTTTTCCGTCATAATACCAGTCACGGCCATATACTACCGGATCATTCCATTTTACCTTTCCTCCATGCTGTTTCTGCCATTCTATGGCTTTCTCCAGGCTTTCGGGACTAATACGCCAAAAGCCACCCGCCGGCATCGGTTCTCCTCTGTTTATTTGAGCATCCAATGTGTACTGCAAGGCTTCAATTCCACCAATTTCAATGCTTTTGGCAGGATCTTGCCAAGAAAAGTTATTGGAATAGCTAACTTCAAATTTATCTGTTTGCGCTCCCGATTTAGTTGTTATCAAAATAACGCCAAACGCAGCTTTTGAACCATAAATAGAAGATGAAGCTGCATCTTTCAATACGGAAATAGACTGGACATCGTTGGGATTAACCATCTGAATACTTGGAATTTCCACGTTATCCAACAAAATAAGCGGAGTATTATTTCCCGAAATGGATCCAATTTGACCGCGAATTTTAATCAAAGGGTCCGAACCGATTTCTCCTGTTGGAATTGTAATATTAACACCCGGCACTGAGCCTTGAAGTCCACGACCGATATCCGCAATAGGACGACTGTCCAATGTTTTATTTACGTCGACTGTTGCAACTGCACCTGTTAAATTAGCTTTCTTTTGAGTTCCATAGCCCACCACAACAACTTCCGAAAGTAACTCGCTATCCTCTTTTAAAACAACCTTTACCGTCTTGGTTGCTTTTATCTCTTGAGTTTGATAGCCAACGAAAGAGATTTGTAAGGTTGAACCCGGCTTTACATTCAATGTAAACTTTCCGTTAATATCAGTTATTCCACCATTTGTCGTACCTTTCTCTACCACACTAGCTCCGATAACCGGTTCTCCGTTTACATCTACAACCAAACCATTGACTATTTGAGTTTGCAACTGTTCTGTCACTCTCAAAGAACCGTCAATGGTAGTCTGAGTAGCTATCACATTTCCACTGCTTAATAGCAAGGTGCTGATTGCTACTACCGTGAGGATCTTTTTATTAGACAATCCTCTTTTTCTGCAATCTTCATTCATAAGTGATTGATGATTTTGTTAATTAAAAATAGTTTTTTCCAAAAATGGTAAGATAGAAATTAATAAGAGTGGGATAGAATCACCCAAACTCTTGTGTTTTCACTTTTCCATAGGCATTTCTCAATTTAAGGGTTCATAAATGGTATGTTGTATCTCTTTTCTCTCTAAAATTCCAAGTCCACCGGGAACTTGGGCGGAACATTTTATTTTCAGTGTGGTATCAGAAAAGATTAAGTGCCCGAATAGTGGCTTTTTGCATATCTTTTCATATCCTTTACTCTCTACGGCTGCAAATAGCAATTCGTTAAACGGCCGTTACTCTTTCGTTAGACAGTTGTTGCCCTTTCGTTAAACCTTAGTCTAACGAAAGGGCAACAACTGTCTAACGAATTAAAAATAAACAAGCAACTATTTATTTACAGCAGATGTACCAACAGTTATCACCTTACAAATATTTTATTCAGAAAGGACAACTTACAACGACGGATACGAACTATGAACCATGAAGTAAACTTTTTGAAGAATTATCGCAAGAATATTAAAAATAACTATATATTTGTATTCAATTCTAAAACTAATTAGCTATGAAACTGATTGCGGAAAGTGGTTCTACAAGAACTGAATGGGCACTGGTTGAAGACAACCACTTGATACAGCGTGTTTTTACCGAGGGATTGAATCCTTTTTTTCAAACAAGAAGAGAAATTAGCCGGAGTGTACGTTTAGGATTGCCCGATATTTTTTTCAAAAAGAAATTGGAACAAGTATATTATTATGGAGCCGGATGTACTTCTTATGAAAAAAAGAATATATTGGGTGCATCTTTAGTAGCACAATTCAAGACCCCTATTCAGGTTGAAAGTGACCTGCTTGCAGCGGCACGCGGTCTGTTTAAATGTGAAGCCGGCATTGCCTGTATCTTGGGAACAGGCTCTAATTCATGCTTTTATGACGGGAAAATAGTAGTCAAGAACGTCAAGGCAGGTGGTTATATCCTAGGCGATGAAGGCAGTGGAGCTGTATTAGGCAAAATGTTTCTGTCTGATGTGTTAAAAGGCTTGGCACCTAAGGATGTAATGGCCGATTTTTTTGAAAAATTTCGTATCAGCTCTAATGAAGTAATGGAATCGGTATATAACCGTCCTTTCCCAAACCGTTTCCTCTCAACAATTTCTTACTTCTTGGCAGACTATACAAACGATGACTATGTATTTGAACTGATAACTAATAATTTAAAAGGATTTTTCACTCGTAATGTCTGCCAGTACGACTATAAGAATTATCCCATCAGATTTGTTGGCTCATTGGCCTATAGCTATGCGGACATCTTAAGAGAAGTTGCCGGTGAGTTTGGAATTGAGCTCGACGTAATTGAAGAAACTCCGATGAATGGACTGATAGAATTTCATTCTTTAAATATAGAAGAACCTTAAACTCTAATATATATAAGGTATATAAAGACTGTCTTTGCAAATTTAAAAGTATAAGATTAAAAAAATGCAAAGAAATGTTCTTGATATTGAATAATATAATATCTTTGTTACGTGTGAAGTACACAAAATACTTTATCACCTTTGTTAATAATAAGATTTATCTCTTAAAACGACTGACAAGGTTAAGAAATTAACTGGATTTAGTTTAAAATTAATATATACCAAGTTCCCGGTGGACTTGGATTTTTAGAGAAAAAAGAGATACAACATATCATTTATGAACCCTTAAATTGAAGAAATGCCTATGAAGCAATGAAGAGACTTAGAGGATATACAGTTCATTTTACCCCTTAATCCTCCCTTTTTTTTACCTAACTGAAAAACTATTTTTATTAACAACAAAATCATCAATCACTTATGAATGAAGATCGCAAAAAAAGAGGAATTAAAAATCATAAAATCCTCATGACAGTGGCTATCTGTGCACTGTTTCTTGGCAGCAGTAACACTTTTGCTGCCCGATCTACTTCCCATGAAAACCATGGCGTAACAGAGCAGATGCAGTCTGTCGCTGTAAATGTTTTAGTAGTAGATGCCCAAGGCGAGCCTATCATTGGCGCCAACGTTGTAGAAAAAGGTACTACCAATGGCGGCATTACGGACATCAATGGAAAAATCAGAATGAATGTTAAAGCAGGAGCACTTTTACAGATTTCTTTTGTAGGGTATACCACTCAAGAAATAAAGGCCACTCCTAATCTACGGGTAGTGTTGAAAGACGACACTGAATTATTGGATGAAGTAGTAGTCGTAGGTTACGGCTCACAGAAAAAAGAGAACCTGACAGGAGCAGTCGCTTCCGTTAACGTGAATCAGACATTGGAAGGACGTCCTATTGCCGATATCGGTCGTGGTTTGCAAGGTACCACTCCGGGCTTGTCCATCCAGGTACCAAGCGGCGAAGTCGGTTCTGACCCGATTATTAAGATACGCGGACAAATCGGTTCCATCGAAGGAGAAGCTACACCTTTGATTTTGCTCGACAACGTAGAAATACCTTCTATCCAAATGGTCAATCCCGATGATATAGAAAGCATTTCTGTACTGAAAGATGCTGCATCTGCTTCTATTTACGGTGCGAAAGCAGCATTCGGCGTAGTATTGATTACAACGAAAAAAGGCGCCAAGAGTGATAGGGTCAATGTTTCTTATCAGGGCAATCTCTCTTTCCAAAACATGGCAAAAGAGATGAAAATGGGACAGTTCAATGCACTGGAATACAGCGTAGAAGCGATGAAACGCTCCGGAAAAACAGCCACCGGCGGTATTTCATTCTTTATGACGGAATCCGGATTGGAGCGTGCCCGCGAATGGCAAAACAAATATGGCGGCAAGTTAGGTCCCGACGACCCTTATGTATATGGGCGAGACTGGTATGTGGATGCCAATGGACGAAATATCGGTCTGAGAACTTTCGACCCGTATGATTATATGATACGCGAATGGGCACCGACTCACTCACACAACGTTTCAATCAACGGCAAAAGTGGCAAGACAACTTACAACATCGGCTTAGGCTATCTGCATCAGAACGGTATGATGAAGCCTGCCAAGAAAGACGATTTTACACGCTACAACGCATCCGTACGTTTAAGCACCGAAATCAACAAATATCTGACTATACGTGCGGGTTCTATCTTCTCCTCACGTGACAAGAGATACCCTTATTCTACCTCATCCACTACTGCCGACCCGTGGCTGTACTTGTATCGCTGGGGTCCTAACATGCCGTTAGGTGTCAATGAAGACGGAAACGACTTGCGCAGTCCGTGGTCTGAAACAAAACAAGCCAATACAGCTTCACAAGTAGATAATTACCTCAACATAAGCTTGGGTACAACCGTAAATGTGACCAAAGACTGGAAATTTGATTTTGACTATACATATGCCAACGAAACAGGAGTTATCAAGAAACCCGGAACACGATATAGCGCAGCAAACGCATGGAGTGCCGGTGTGCCGAGAACCGATGCCAACGGCAATCAGATTTATGTAAACAACCTGGGACAACAAGTAGACGCAGCAGCCGAAGGTGCAATGCCCGCATACAAACTTCCGTACGAAGAATATACTCCCCATGGTTCAAATCCCGACCATATCTACAGAAAATCTTCAGGAGCACGTCGCCATACCTTCAATGCAACAACCGATTACAACTGGCAAATAAACGACGATAACAACTTCAAGTTTCTGCTTGGTATGAACCTGGTGACTTATGACTATGAAGACAACTGGTCACAAATTACAGATTTGACAGATATCACCAACCCGCAGTTCGACCTCGCAGTTGGCACTCAGACCGCAAGCGGAAACCAAAAATGGGAAGGTCAAATGGGTTACTTCGGCCGTATCAACTATAATTACAAAGAAAAGTACCTGTTGGAAGCCAATTTACGTTATGACGGTACATCCAAGTTCCCCTCTGGTATGAAATGGCGTTGGTTCCCTTCATTCTCAGCCGGTTGGCGCTTAAGTGAAGAAGCTTTTATGGAATGGGCAAAACCCGCATTGAACTCATTGAAGCTTCGCGGTTCATGGGGTATCATTGGCGACCAAACCGTAGATAACGGCTTGTATGTATCCTCTCTCGGCACAGGACAAGTAAACTGGCTGGGTGCCGATGGTCAGAAATTATTCTATCGCGGTACTCCTTCTGCCGTTGCTTCTTCTATTACATGGCAGGACATAGCCACACTCGACTTGGGATTTGATGCGCGTTTCTTCCACGGTGATTTCGGTGTAACATTCGACTGGTATCAACGCGATACACGTAATATGATTGTACCGGGTTCGGGCATTGCCTATACATTCGGTGCAGCCGCTCCCAAAGGCAACTACGGTTCTTTAAGAACACGTGGCTGGGAAGTTTCATTGGATTACAACCACCGTTTCAACAACGGATTAGGCATTAATGCCATGTTCACGTTGTCTGATGCCCAAACTGAAATTACAGAATACAGTGATACGCGTTTAATCAGCGATTATTATGTAGGCAAGAAATATGGCGAAATATGGGGCTACAGAACAGAACGTTTGTATCAGAAAGATGATTTCGTATATGACAATAACGGCGAACTGGTTACTGTATGGGCTTTGAACGGAAAAGAAGTGGCAGCAGGAACTCCGGGTGCTAAAGAAATGAACAAACTGAAAGACCCGAACGGAGTATATCAGGACTTCCTGCAATCCGGTGACTTCAAATTTGGTCCGGGCGACGTAAAATATGCCGACTTGAATGGAGACGGAAAACTGGGTAATGGCGCCGGCACTGTAGAAGACCCGGGCGATAAGGAAATAATTGGTAATGAAACACCGAGATTTGAATACGGTATCCGTCTGGGCGCAGATTATAAAGGCTTTGACTTTTCTATCTTTATGCAAGGTGTAGGCAAACGTCAGATATGGGGTAACGGTTTCCTTGCCATTCCCGGTTATAATACTGCCGACGGTGCTATTCCTGACGCTATCGCAAGTGACTACTGGACTGAAGAGAACACAGGAGCTTTCTATGCACGTCCATGGAACCAATCCGGATCGAACGATGCTTACAACTATTACAAACAGTCACGCTATCTGCTGGATATGTCTTATTTCCGCATCAAGAATATCACATTAGGTTATTCTCTTCCGGAAAATATCATAAAGAAAGTACGCATGCAAAAGGCACGCATCTATCTGGCGCTGGAAAACTTCTTTACATTTGACAACCTGAACGGACTTCCTATTGATCCGGAAGCAATCTCCGGTTACTCCATGTTCAATGCAGAGAACTATAACAGCGGCCGTACCGGTGTAGGAACCCCGACTTTCAAGAGTGTGTCAGTAGGTGTACAATTGAACTTCTAATAAACTGAATTATATGAAAAAATATATATTTGCTTTACTTTCTGCCGCAACCTTTATGACAAGCGGGTGCGACTCTATCCTGGAACGTCCGGAATTGACAAAGCCACTGGACGAAACGTATGGAAAGACAGATAACGAATACCGACTCTATGTCAACGAAGCATACCCCGTTTATTTTGTGGGTTACAACAATAGCTGGGGCAGCGCATACGCTCCTTTAAGAGGATACAATTTTTCTGATGACAATGCTTCATCCGGAAAACAGACCTCTTTTGAGAATACCGTTCCCACCAGCCGCGGAAGTTACAACACCAGCGACCTCGCCAACTCCTGGATTTCCCAATACGCAGCCGGCAACTGGAACTTTGCCTGGGTACGCAAATGGAATATAATGATTGACAAACTGGAGAAGTATAAAAGTGCGCTGGAAGAAGAAACCTATAACCACTGGATGGGAGTAGCCCGATTCTTCCGTGGATTTGAATACTGCCGCCTGGTAGAAACCTTTGGTGATGTACCCTATTATGGAAAATCCATTAGCGATGCAGATACCGATGAAATGTATAAAGACCGCACGCCACGCAACGAAGTCATGGAACATGTGTACAATGACTTTGACTTTGCATTAAATAATATCCGTGAAAATGACGGAGCCCAATATCTGAACAGATTTATTGCAGCCGGTTTCGTCAGCAGACTGATGTTATTCGAAGGAACTTGGCAGAAATATCATAAGAACGATACTGAACTTGCAAAGAAGTATCTGACTATGGCCAAGGAAGCAGGAGACAAGGTATTAGGAAACAGCCAATGGCAGATTTCCGGTGATTTCAAAAGTCTGTTCGGCTCAACAGACCTAAGCGGCAACAAAGAGGTACTGATGTACAGACACTATGATGCCGGAGTCAACGTAACTCACTGTGTGGCTTCTTACTCCAACGGTACGGAAAGCCAAGGTGGCGCAACATTGGCATTAGCCAAATCATTCATCTGCAATGACGGTAAGGTGTACAAAAAATCAACTGTTGCCGGAGCAGACGAACTTGATGTCAAGAACATGGCCAAAACCCGTGACCCGCGTTTTGAAGCTACATTCTGGGATGAACCTCGTATCCAGGCAGGTACCTTGCTTTATAGCTGGAAATTCATTGACCGTGTAGGCCCGACCTATTTTGGCAAGACTTATCCTCCTCAATATAAAAGTATAACTAATACCAATGATTATCCGGTAATGCGACTGGCAGAGGTCATGTTAAACTGGCTGGAGGCCAAAGCCGAACTGGCTTTGATGGGCGGTGACCCTATCATTCAAGATGACATCGAAAAAACAATCAACCAAATCCGCAAGCGTCCTCTCGATGAAACGGCAATAAAAAAAGGCCTGCAACAAACCGCACCTATGATGTTAAGTGACATCACTGCCGACTTCGACCCGGATAGAGACAAAGGCAATTTGGTAGCAGGAGATTACGAAGTAGATCCGCTGATTTGGGAAATCCGCCGCGAACGCCGCATGGAGTTTGTATACGAGCACTCCCGTTTGCTCGATTTGAAACGTTGGAAGAAACTGCATTATATGAACAACAAAACATATCCGGACACAATGCTCGGCTTATGGGTGAACCTTGAGGAAGAACTGCCTAATTATCTTGAAGAAGACAACATAGGCATCACCACCGTAGCAGTTCCCGATGGTAACGGATATAAATACATAGTCTATGACGGAACCAACGCCGATGAAATGACAGGTTTCTATGTGCCGGAAGCAGCCGAAGCAAGAGACGATTTCAGCGATCGTTCATATCTGGCTCCGGTAGGAGAAGCTCAAATCAACGAGTACAATGCTAAAGGATATAAATTGACACAAACCGTTCTCTGGTAACAGAAAAAAAGCATAACTCACAACAAGAGGTGTATCAAGAACGAAAGTTTTTCTTCTCGATACACCTCTTTCCTATATATACCTGAATACCAGATAAGAGCGTTTTGTCGTAATTGTAAATTAATAATTATAATACTAAATATTCCCAAATAAGTGTTTTTGATATTAAAATAAAAAGTATCTTTGTTCCATACAAATTCTCCTTAAGTAATACTATTATGAAGAAACTGCTACTATTAACCATCCTGCTATGTAGCTCATTACTGTGTCAGGCACAAAAAGAGCGCATTGTCTTAGGCGATGAACAAACTTCAGAGTATTTTCCAATCCTGAAAGGAAAACGGATTGCAATCTTCTCCAATCACACCGGAATGGTGGGAGACAAGCATTTACTGGACATACTGCTGGAAAACAAATTCAATGTAGTAGCTATTTTTTCACCTGAACACGGTTTTCGCGGAGATGCGGATGCAGGAGAGCACGTATCCAGTTCGGTCGACAAGAAAACGGGCGTCCCCATCCTTTCTCTTTACGACGGGAAAGACAAAAAACCGAGCGAAGCATCCATGAGAAAATTTGATATATTGGTTATTGACATCCAGGATGTAGGCTTGCGGTTCTATACCTATTATATAACAATGTGCCGGCTGATGGACGCCTGCGCCGAGTACAACCGCAAGGTATTGTTGCTGGACCGCCCCAATCCGAACGGACATTATGTAGACGGACCGATACTGGACATGAAATACAAATCCGGAGTGGGTTGGTTGCCTATTCCCATTGTACATGGCATGACACTGGGCGAACTGGCATTAATGGTAAACGGAGAACGCTGGTTACCGGCCTCACGCGTGTGCGACCTTACCGTCATACCCTGCAAGAATTATACGCACCAGACAAAATACACATTACCCATTCCCCCCTCTCCCAACCTGCCGAACGATCAGTCCATTCGCCTGTATGCGTCACTCTGCCCGTTTGAGGCTACCCGCGTCAGTGTAGGGCGGGGAACGACATTTCCTTTCCAAGTATTGGGCGCACCCAACAAGAAATACGGAGATTTTACTTTCACTCCCCGCTCTCTCCCCGGTTTTGACAAGAATCCGATGCACAAAAATGTAGTCTGCTACGGCGAAGACCTCCGGAACGCAGACGATGTGAACGGATTTACACTCCGCTATTTCCTGCATTTCTACCGTTTATCCGGCGAAGGTGCCGCTTTCTTCTCCCGTGCCCGGTGGTTTGACTTGCTCATGGGCACGGATAGTGTACGCAAAGCTATCCTCAGAGGCGGTTCGGAAGAGACTATCCGAAATAGTTGGCAAAAGGAGTTACAGGATTACAAGAAGATGAGAAACAAATATCTTCTTTATGAATAAAAAACAAGTATCATACTTTCATTCTTTTTCATAAATCCCTTATAACTAAAGATATAAGTATGATAGATAACTATTATCTCCGGTATCTATCATACTTATACTATTAAAATGAAGTATCTATTTTACCTCCAAAGGTACGACATGATAATACGTACCATACGTTTTCCGTCTGGATTTCACCCCAAGCCGTTGCAAGATACGTCCGAAATAAGAAGCCTGTCTGGCAGAGAATGTCATCTTACTTGCTTTCTGAATCCGTCGCAGGATGTCGATAGCCAACAGCCATTCACCTTCCTCCTCTTCTTCTGCCCCACGATAATAAACCATAAATAGCTGTTCAATAGCGGGTGATTGTTCAAACTCACGATTGCTTTCCGTCATGATAGCCTCTTCTTCGGAGTCAAACCAATAACGTTCGTTATGATAAAGCAGTTCCAACGCCTGTGCATACAATTGTTCATAATCAATGGGACGCGACACATCTATGCCTCCCGTCATATAAATGCCGATGAAACGACGGCTACCGGAAGTATCCGTCAACAAATCCCGATGAT
>OMFQ01000646.1_pt1 | contig 18033 bp, 10 predicted proteins | sample 1645671 | NCBI WGS metagenome assembly OMFQ01 (sample SAMEA103958119, study PRJEB25191) | human gut metagenome | biome: human-associated habitat [ENVO:00009003]; feature: intestine environment [ENVO:2100002]; material: feces | place: Germany | collected 2013/2015
GACGAATACATTGGGAAACCTTTCAACAACAAAATGCTGCAAGCTCGCATTGCCAATATACTGCGTAACCGAAAACTGCTAAAACAGAAATTCAGCCAGAAAATGACAACTAGTGAATCTCCTGCTGAAATTGAGATACAAGCACTAGCGCTTAACCCTATTGATGCCAAGTTTCTGGAACAGTTAGAGGAAACGGTCAAAGCCCATCTCTCAGACTCAGAATTCGACGTCGGTGCCCTAGCCAAGGAAATGGCTTTAAGCCGTAGCGCATTCTACAATAAACTGAAAGCCTTGAGCTGTATGTCTCCTAACGAGTTCATTATGAATGCCCGCCTGAAATACGCAGCAGAACTGTTGAGAAATCATCCCGAGCTACAAATCACGGAAATAGCCTATCAGGCAGGATTCAGTTCTCTACGTTACTTCCGGCATTGCTTCAAAGCCTGTTTCAATCAGTCACCACAAGAGTACAGAGGAAAGTGAAAAATCCCGTTCTGCTATTGTTGCTGAACGGGATTCACTCTTTGATACCCTGAGCCTATTGATTACATGTTTTTTAAATTTTATTTTATTCTTCGGTTGCTGCCCATTCTTTGGCGCCTTGTTCTTTCAATTTGCTAGTGAAAGCCTTCGCTTTTTCCATCGCTGCTTCCTCGTCAGCAGGAGCAGCATAAGCGTGTCTGTAGCCTTTCACCTTATTCCATTCACCACGGGTAAAGTCAGGAAATGCAACAGAGGCGCAACCATTGTCCATAGAGAGTTCACCCAATTCTGCCAAGCAGCACCATTCAGCCAAATCATAAACGTCCATATCCAACGGAAGACCATTCTGCAAGCAGTAAACCAAACGGCTGTCCATGATGAAATCCATACCACCATGGCCGCCTACCTCTTTCGCCATCTCACCATACTTTTTCAGGATAGGATGTTGATACTTCTCTACTAAAGCTACCATCTCCTCTCTCGGCATGAAGCCATGTGAATTCAAGTCGTCCACCTTAGGCTGAACGCCGGAAGCCTTCAACTGCTCTGCATCAAGGGCGTACCCTTGAGTAGGATATTTATTGGCAAAACCCTTAGTACCCGTCAGTTGATAAAGGCGGTTGTAGGGTTGCGGAGTCATCACGTTATGCTGGATTTCGATGACCTTACCATTAGCGGTACGAATCAAAGTAGTAGTGTGGTCACCATTACGGAAACTATTACAAACAGAATCGGCATTTTCTTTCACCAAGTCCTTACCTACGACCGATTTGGTGTCCATTGCTACTAAAGTCTCCATACGGTCACCACGATGAATATTGAGGGCCTGCGCCACCGGACCAAGACCATGAGTAGCATATACATCGCCACGATGACGCATATTATAATCCAAACGCCAGCCCAATTTGTCATCCTCACCTTTCTTCCAATAATGCTTCCAGAAAGGAGCAAGATTATGAATATAGGCACCCTGCGCGCGAATTACCTCACCAAACACTCCATGTTGTGCCATATTTAAGGTATTCATCTCAAACCAGTCATAACAACAGTTCTCCAAAATCATGCAGTGCTTACGGTTCTTCTCACTAAGATCAACCAGTTCCCAGCATTCTTTCAGGTTCATAGCCGAAGGAACTTCAATCGCTACGTTTTTGCCATTCTCCAATGCGCATTTCGCCACAGGAAAATGATGCAACCAGTCGGTTGCAATATAAACCAGATCAATATCATCGCGTTTACACAATTCTTCGTAACCTTTATCACCCGAGTAAACAGCCGCTTTTGGTAAAGAAGCTTCTCAGCACGCTCCTTTTCATAGTCGCACAGTGCTACAATCTGTGTGCCAGGAATGTAAGTGAAACGTGACACAGCACCCGGCCCACGCATACCTAACCCTACAAATCCCACACGAACTACTTCCATCTTAGGAAGAGCCAGCCCGATGACACTCTCTTGTCCGGCAGGTCGTTCGGGAGTTTTCACTACAATTGTTCCTTTATTCCACTCCCATTCCGTACCCTTGTCGTTGACTTGTACAGTAGATTTCTGCATTGTACATGAACCAAACAAGAGGCATATGCCCAATGCTAAAAAATTTGTTATTTTCATACGTAATTATTAATTAAATTATTCTTAGTAGGCTATCTCATATTTCTTTTACTGCTCATACGCACCACAACCTTTCCTTTACCACCTTCCAATCCACATTCTGCCTCCAACATATTGTAACCTTCAATGGGATATTCACCCTTATAGGTATTCTTTGCCGGATAAGTTTTAAAGGTAGCTCCTGCCGGAGCGATGATTTCCATATAAAAATGTTTGCCTTCATGCGTCAAGTGTACCCGGTTCTCTTTTACTTCCACTTGTGCCTTGGTGGAAGCTATCCATGAGACTATAGACTGCGGGCTGAGTAAGTCCACTTCATCCGTTATCTCTATTGTGTAATCATTTAACAATTTGAACGTGCGGAATACAGAAGAAGCCTGATCTTTGTATAGAGTAGTCATATCCAGCTTTACAGAAGGCTGCTTCGCATCTGTATGCTCTTCGCAAACAAATGCCTCGCCATTGGCATACTGAATCTTATGGTCGATACTCAACGTATTATGGGAAAAATTGTTATTACGGAAATACTTCCAACGTTGTCCGTCAGGACGTCCGTCCCAAAATCCCGGTAGGGCATAATCATCAGCTCCCAGATCCTCTGTCCAACAAACCCCATTGCTTTCAACAATGAATGTACCTCCATCCAAATGTTGATGCGCTTGACGAGGTTCTCCACCCTTGGCTATCAAAAATAGAGAACCTTTCTTATTTCTATTCCCATTGAAAACTATTATATCATTAATTGTGTTGTGGTATATTTCTAAGGCAGGTATTTTCTCCACTTTTTTAGGTGAAGCATTGTCAAACCAAGGAAGTGACAGAAAGAAAAGCTGATGTAGAAGTAAATTATCCTGCATGGTCAATTTTAACTTTTCCCGATACCATTCAGCCACTTCAGGTTGGTTATACATACGGCTGAATAAGAAAAATGCCGGAGAATTTTGAGCATCAGCCCCCGCATTACCGAAATTAAAAAGACGACCGGACGGAGTAAGTGTCCGTTTTTGATAAAGCGCCGTGCGCTCCAAGCCGGGTAGTTGTGCTATACCCCCCTTTCCATTGTCATTATCAGCCACTGCCTTTAGGTAGAGAGTTAAATAACTGGTAGTATATCCCCAATAAGCAGGACCCTCATAGCATACGCCATCCGGAGCAAAATGTTTCAGGCAGTTGGGCATATACTTGGCAGCATTATCAAGAATGACAGCGGCCTCTTTCGGATAATCTTCTGCAATACCCAAAGCAGCCAGCACCATACCAGTGTTACATACCACGTTCCAATTGGTTTCTCGTTTCGCCCAACTTCCCAAGCTACCCTTTTCGTATTCACGCAATACACGAACAATGGCACGTTCGTACAAACATTTCTTTACCAAGTCTTTAGTCGAAGTAGGCAGCGCATCATACAACCAGTCATAAGCAATAGCTACGGCAGTTGCCATTTCCGCAGTATCCAAATAGTGAGGTGGATCCCAGTCGGGATAGTTACACACCCACAATAAAGCCTCGTTGGCGGCATCCAAGTATTTCCGCTCACCGTAGAGACGGTAAGCTAATGCAAGCGTACCCAAGCGGTTCACATAGGATCGGGATGTCCACAATATATTACCATATTTATCCTTTAGATAAGGTTTCTGCGGAGTAATCGCCAATGTATCCGCTTTCGCTTTCAAGAACTCTGCCAACTCACCGGCAAGCTGATTGTTTTGTATCAACTGCTTCACAGCAGCTTCTTCTGCACCAGTGAACAGCAAGCGAGGGTGATTGGAAAGAAAGCGTTGCTGACCATACATATTGCAAACAAAAAGCAACATGAATACAACAACAGTGCATCTGCCCATATTTGCAATCGAATTAAAAAATAGATTTCTCATATTGAAAGAATTAAATACAACTCCCGTGAATTGTTTTTTATATCATGTAAAAACTAATCTGTCAATTTTGTCACATCCATACTCGGTTTCGGATAGTTTTTAGAAGCAATGTAGTGCTTTGTTTCCTCAATCATCTTGGGAGTGACCTCAAAATCATAGTTACCATAATCGCCTACATGAAATTTTCCGGTCTGAAAGAACCCCCACGCATCGAAGAAGTCCGTAAGATCTGTTTTCAGGAAATCACAGCAAAGCTTAATATACTCATACATATTATGAATAGATGCATTACCCGCCCCTTTATGAGGTTGGTTACGTAAATGCTCCATCAGGTCGGCATAGAAATCCTTATAACCAATCTTATCGGCATAGATTTGAATTTGCCAGAAGGGTATCAATTTATGGAAAGGATCCTTCACACACATAATAAACTGCTTTTCTGGCGCATTAAGTACTTTACTAAAAGCAGCCTCATAAATATGGCGCTTACTCAAACGACTGGAATCACCCAAACTCATAGTGCCATACATGGAGAAAAGATTATTGCTCACTTCTGTCATTCCTCCCCAAGTAAGCCAGGGACGCATCTGCATCACGTGTCCTATCTCATGATGAATGCCCCAGTTAGTTGTCACTTCCGGACCTATCGCTGCCTTCATAGTGCCATCTGTACCCTCAAAAGCTACACCGTCACCATCACGAAACATAAAATAGTTAAAGTTAACACGGGCCAAAATACGTTTCTTAGGAATACGATTATATTTTGTAGCACCCGAGAAATCATATTGTACCTGCATTATCTTATCATAATTTTCTGCCAGTTCCTTGCCTTTGCCATAAGCCAACTTTTTTAATTGCTCCACAGGGTATGCTAGTTGAATATATTTCCCCTTCACATCCATAACAGGGCTGACCGCATTATCTAATAGACGGTTCCAGTCTTCGTTACTCTGTACAGTAGCGTCAAAGTACCCATTTACCTTCCCAGTTACAAAGTGAATGGTAACTGCTGGTGCAGTGTCGGGGTCATCCGCGAAATAGTCTACATACACATTGCCGGCTTTCTTCACATTGATTACGTTCGCACCTTCGTGTAACAGTATCTCTTGTTTTTTCACTCCCCATCCTTCGGGGTCTTTTGTCGGTTGATAGCCTAGAGTCGGTTGACGCATCCAGTCTGGAATGAGCAGTCCTACGGTGCGTCCGTGAAGGTCACCCACCAATACTACATTTTCTCCAGCTTCCAAATAGACCCCGGTAATATTTTCGTAACGACTGTATCCGTTGGTGAGTTTGAGTTGTTGCTCCAGTACCTTATTTGAGGGTATAGGCTTATAACTCTGTAACAAGTAGGCCGAGTTATAATCACCTCTCAGCATTTTCTCGGCCAATTGCTTCATTAGCTGGGATTCCATGCCTTTCAAATGTTTGTCTTTAAAGTTCTTAGACAGAGATGATGCTGTCCAATCAGTAAAGTTAGTAAGGTCCTTGTTTACTTGATAGGTGGAGTAAGAGGGTGTTTGCGCGTAGAGTACCCCCGCCAAACTACAAAAGGCAGCCACTGTCCACTTGCGAAGTTGTTTCATATTTATAACGTAATAAAGATTAATTTATATGCAAAGATAAATAAAAGACCGCCTATTCTAACAGGTTGTGCTAAAATAAGCAGCCTTCATTTCAAGTAGCAACTCTATTTTATTTAATAGAAGCGGCTATACGACTGCCGTCATATTGTACGGCCATCAACTTATATCCATTTTCCCAAGCAGTATTCATCTTATAGGATTTCTTAGTACCTTCAAATACGCAAATAAGTTTATTGTCGGCATTGAGCACTTCGAAAGCTACTACATTTTGCCAGTTATTAACGGTAATAGTAGAAGTGGTGATTCCTTCATCGTTGGTTTCTTCTTGATGTGAAGCTATACCGGCTATAACATTCTTCTTATCCTTGAAGATATCTACGGTGTTATCTACAATATATTCTACAGCATCTGTACATTTAGGTAATCCCAAGGCAACGATACGATTTCTTACATTGGCTATCTCTGTTTCAGTGATGGTGAATTGTTTGTTGGTATAATCACCAATCATCATATCGATGGGTGATAAGAATCCCCACTTCTCAAAGAAACCAGTCAAGTCCATACCAGCCGATACGCAACTGTTATAAACAAATTCGAGTTGGCACAAACCATCGGTTGTCGGATTAGCTGTGGTACGTACTTTCTCATAGATGTCTGCATAGAAACCTCCGTGATCGGTCCGTTTCATCGGAGTGTTTCCTTTCACTTCGCCAAAGTAGAGTTCCAATTGCCAGAACGGAACTAATTTGTTGAATACATCGCTTTCGGCATTATGTGCCTTTTGACCTGCCATAATGCTATTGAAAGCCGACACATAACGATCCTGAACAGTCAAACGTGACGGCTCGTTGTAGACCTTAGTTTGTACATAAATGGCAGTAATGTTGTTTGTTACCTCTGTCATGCCATGCCATTTCAATCCCGGACGAGTTTGATGAATATGTCCCAATTCGTGTGCAGGTCCCCAACAATTGGCCGCCATTTGGGTCTCATCAGCCAGATAATTCAAACTACTTTCAATGTAGGCTGTATGATAATCGGTAGCATACATAAATGAGCCACTATTATAATGGACATGGAAATAACTACGATTATGAAACATACGATCATACTTTTCCAATCCCAAGAACTCTTGCTGACGATAAATCATATCATCATAAAGGTTAATCAGGTTATCTACATCCTTAGTATAATTCAAGAAACTGCGCGTAGTAAACGTAAGATGCACATATTTACCTATCACATCAAAGTGAGTATCTACACTATTATTGAGTAACTCTTTCCAACGTCCTTTCAGTTTTGGATTTTGACTATCGTAATATCCATTTACCTTACCCGATGCAAAATGCAGAGTGATTTCAGGGGCATTTTCATAATCATCTTTGTGATACATCACATACACAAGTCCTTTCTCTTTAATGCTAATAGTATTAACACCGTTTACAATGGTATATTCCGTTCCTCCAAATCCATCTTGTCCTGGTTTGTCGAGATTCTGTACACGGATATTCACTTTATCCAATCCATTCAAATCGGCCATTACTACCAAGTTCTCTCCGGCAGGAACAAAGATTCCTGTTGGATTATCAAGTAAACTATATTTAGCTGTTTTATTAACAGCAGCATCGATATCAGGATGCGGATAAGCCTTATAGTTGGCAATACGGAACTCACGTTGGTACTCATTATTATACATAAACCAAGCCAAAGTCTTGTAAAATGAACTCTTACAATTCAAAATATCCTCTTCGGTGACGGTAGGCTTCAAGTCAGTGCAAGCGATATCAGTAAACAGTTCATCATATTTGAAAGCATTGGGATCTTTTTGGAAGAACTGCATTTCTTGACACCGCAATGGTTTGCTCATATTATAGCAAGTACTGATAGTAAATTTTACCTTTGTCACATTGCTTTGGGAAGCATTGAAGTCTGCACGTGTAGAGTTGGCGTTATCAAATGTCCCTTCGTATACTTTCACATATTCTGCACTACGTGTTTTATTAACATCGGTCAACACTTCAATCTTCACATCTTTAAAACGATTAGCAGAATAGGTACAATGATAAATGATGTAGTCCAAATCTACCGGTTCATCAAAAGTATATTCAATATACTGAGGATATACCAATCCTATTGGAGCTTTCCAATTCGCTTGCCATTCGGTAGTCAAATCATTATCGAAAGTTGCATCATAATTTCCACCAGGCACACCACCATCACCTTCCGCACTGTTGGGAAACAGTTGAATATCGTTGCCCTCTTCAGGTGCAACAGGTTCGTAAACATCCAGTCCTTTTTGCACCACATTAATAACGGTTGGCTCCAAGTCGGACATTTCATCACTATCGGCAAACACAATTTCACCCATACGTTTTGCTCCCTTGTTACTCTCTATTTTAAAGAGGTATTGTTTGGTAACAGTTTCCTGCGGAGCACGGGTATCAGGTTGAGTCTCTTTTATTATCCAATCGGGGAGGGTAATAATATAGTCTACATTCGAAGTTACTTCCACCAATACTTTATCTCCGGCAGCATCGATATTCATGTTCTGAGGAGATACCAAAATAGCTTGTTGGTAACCTAACTGCGCTACACGTACAGTATCTGTTTGAGAAAATGCCTTTACATAGAATTCACCTCTACGCACATATTTGTCTTCACTCAAAATAACACTTACAATCAAATTGTCATCTTCATTACGAGTCACACTACACCAGCCTTGTAGTTCTTTGCTCAATTCTACAGTCCATTCTTCGTTACAACGAACCTCCAGTATCCGTTCTCCACTGTTTTGGTCAAAGTTCACATTGTAGCTGTCTAAGAGCAAAAACGGAGTGAGCGGTATATCAAAATTATAATCGTCACAGCCAGTTAATATAGTCATCCCAAAGAACACCATTATAACCCAACCAGCTATTTTTTTTAATAAATTACTCTTCATAGTATATTTTCTTTCTGTATTAGATACTTTATTTGCCTTCCCCCTCATCCCTAATAGACATGAGAGAGAAAGCTTTTTCTTTAATTATAGTAAGGGTTTTGCACAATATGCGGGCATTTGTTAATTTCCTGATAAGGAATTGGCATTAGATATTGTCCCTTATGGAAATTTCGCGGTAATGGAAGATCCATCGGAGTAAAATCTTCCACCTTAGTAGCATTAGTATTCAGTCCGCGATCGGGCATTCCACAATGTTGCTCTGCTATTTTCCAACGACGAATATCGAAGAATTTATGACCTTCTAAATATAACTCGTTCATACGTTCTGCACGTACAATCTCTCGCATCCCCTCTTGAGTGTTTTGGTAACCAGGATTAGTAGAATACTTATCCCAAGCCTCATCTACACTAGGAATACCGGCACGTTCGCGTACTTTATCCAAATATACTTTAGCTTCGGATAAACGATCCAACTCAACTAAAGCTTCAGCATAGTTTAAATAAAGCTCTGCAAGACGGAATAACGGAAATGGATATTCTATTACATTCCATTCAGCGGACGGTACAACACCCTTTTTATTTCCAAATCCAGAAATAGAATACTCCTGATCGGTACGATTACCACGACCATGAGGATCATCTCTCAACAAATGGATTCTGATAGCACGCTTAGCCGGATCAGCACTAATTTCTTCATTGTTATATTTACCAAATTCAAAATATCCATTATGATAGGTAGTCCACGCATAAAATCGGGGCTCACGATCGGTGCAAAGACGCATTACCTTATCACTACTAGGAGTAAAATTAGCATATTTCACAAGATCCTCATAATTGTTTCCATCACAATTTTCCGGAGCACTAATATATTCATAACGTTCGTCATAGTCGAACGTTTTATCCTTATTTATTGGAAGCCCGTTTTTAGTGTAAAATGCTTCAATGGTTTGCAAAGTAGGACAGTTAGTCATACTGATACCAGCAAACTTACCACCGAGCGTCTGACGAGGCGGACAGCGACGCTGTATTCCATAATAGTCATCATTACGTGTGTCAGCCCAAATAATTTCCGGATTATTCCCTGTCTGATTGTCGATATTGGTATATCTCAATCTTCGTTGTGCTTTATTGGGAAGTCCCGGTTTAGCATCACTTGGTTCACCGGCATCCGCATCGTGATAGAGATGGAATTTAGCTTTTTCCACTTCATCAATTGCATACTTTGTTTGGGTAGCACTTATTTCCCATTTTGCTTGACTTTTCTCTTGAGCTATTAACTGACGTCCATCTAACGGACTACGGAAATCGGCATACATTTCTGTGTTTCCATTATAGAGCGGTGAAGCGGCATAGAGGTAAACTCTGGATTTCAATGCTAATGCTGCAAGACGTGTGGCACGACCATAATCTTTTCCACTCCATGTAGTAGGTAGTCCGCCTTCAGACATTGCTTCATCCAATTTTTCGTTAATAAAGGCCACTACTTCGTCTATACTACTACGTTCGGGAAAACCACTAATGGGTGTTTCTAAATCTATAACACTGCGAATAATCATGGTCGGACCATACGAACGCATAGACAAGAAATGATAATAAGCTATCAAAAAATTAGACTCTGCCAAATATTGTTTTTTCATTTCGTCTGTTACATATTCGTTGGACACTTGTTTCAAGCTTTCTTGGAACATGTAGCATTGATGAATACCATTCCAAATAGTAGACCATGTATTACTAGTAAATCCCAAACTGACAGGACTATAATAACCGTATTTGAAAGTGGTAAACAATTCTTTGGTAACAGCTGTGAGTTCTTCCGCAAGCCAATAACTGTTACCGAAAGTTCTGTTAGCTGGTAAATAGCCATAACAAGAATAGAGATATCCTCTTACCGCACCTTCCGTCTTCCAAGTATCCGATTCTTGTGCACGTTCATCGGGGACAATGTCTAGATAATCGCAAGAACTAAGTTGCCCTATCATTCCCAATACGATTAAAAATTTTGCTATCTTTTTCATATAGAATTCTTATTTATTATTAAAGGTTACTTGAATACCAAAATTGATGATACGTTGAGTGGGGTACTTCATACCACTACCGCTCCCCATTTCAGGATCCCAATAATCGAAAGGGGAAAATGTCAACAGATTCTGTCCGCTTAAGTAGAAGCGCCAGCCTTTGAAAGTATAACCCACTTCGGCATTTTTCAGTTTCAAAAACGAACCATTACGTAACCAATAGGTTGAGTTTTGTGTATTATTGCCATTGTTTTCCAATGTCAAACGCGGATATTTGGCATCAATATTTTGGTTTTCAGTAGTCCAGTGGTCATCGGCTATGTATTTAAACAAGCCGCGGATACGTGCCTCACCAAAAGGATGGATACCACTCATCAAAATTGAAGTCTTAGCTACTCCTTGAAAGAAGAAAGAGAAATCCCATTTCTTGAATTTGATAGAAGGACCAAAACCATATACTATTTCCGGGTCTTGCGGATTGCCCACATAACGTCGGTCATTGCCATCAATCACATTATCATATTCACCACGGTAGTTAGGAAGATTATGATACCAAATATCCCCAGGTTGTGGAGTGTATCCCAAAGCTTTTTGATCGGGGTTATTATGGATGGTCTTTTCATCGGGGAATAATCCGTTGTCAATATAGAGCAAATATTGCCCTAATGAATGCCCTACCGATGACAAGTTAGGATATTCTTGGAAAGGAGGCTCATCTCGTTCCAAAATGGTATTGTGCGCATAGGTGAATGTTCCCTTGAAAGAGAGAAAAAGATCTTTGTTCACCTGTTTGTTATAATCTATCGCCAAATCCATACCTATATTTTTCATCTTACCTAAGTTAGCATATACCGTTGCTCCGCTCAAACCCAAGAAATCGGGGATTGTACTACCTCGACTCAAGAAGATGTCTCTACGAGTCTCTTTTTATGCTTTGACTGTCAGATTAAAACTATTATAAAGTTGAAGATCAATACCTACATTTATCTTTTCTCCTATTTCCCATCCCAAATTTGGATTAAAGAAACGAGACCATTTAGGTCCCTTGTAAGTTACCCTGTTTCCACCGACACCTGTAGTGTATCCAGGACTACCACCCAAATCAATATCTTCAAGATAAGTAAATCGTCCGGCTCCGGTATTATCATTACCTACCAATCCCCACGATCCACGCAGTTTTAAGTTGGAAATCACAGGACGAATATTATCCCAAAATTTCTCATTTGATATGTTATATCCTACAGCGATAGATGGGAAGAAACCATAGCGGTTACCTGATGCAAAGTTTTCCGAACCATTGTAACCAAAGTTAGCTTCAGCCATATAGCGACCATCGTAAGCATACGACACACGTCCGGCAATACCCTGTTTGCGCTCAGGCAGTGAGGAAAAAAGGTCAGTCACATTATTTGTATTGTACTGCTGACGATTAAACAAAAACATGGCATTCACATCGTGTACACCGCCAAAGGTATGTTTATAGTCTAAAGTAGCTTGCAGATAGAGTTTACGGTTACCGCTATGCGAGCCCGAGGTTTTAATAGCAGTACCACGTTCATTGCCCGTTCTACGAAGAGTATATTCACCGGTTTCGTCATTTTGAGAAGCGACCTCAAAAGCATTATAGTCACTCACACGAGTGGCATTACTGCTTGAATTGTTTTTGTAAGAGAATAATCCATTGAATGTCAATCCTTTTATAAACATACCCAAATCCTGCTGCAACTTAAAATTGGCAGTAATAATACTGGTATGGTTTGTTTTGTATCCGGTCACGTAGTCAGCTACAGGATTCATATATCCACCGGTAGCAAATGGGCCCCCACTTTTATCCCCCCACATAATATCTTCGGTATCATATCCATAACCAGCAGGAAAAGAAACAGGATAGTCTACAGGATTGTGTTCCATAGTAGATGCAAATAAAGAACTTGTACTAGCATTCGGTCCTTTCCAATCTTTAATAGAGGCATTCAAACCCAATGACAGTTTAGTAGTAGGAGTCGCTTGTACATTCAAGTTATTAATAAAATCGTAGTTGGTTACATTGATGTTATTATTATAGCTGAAACCATATTTCTCGCTCAACGAGTTCAAGTTACCATCGCTGTGTTTCACACCCACACTCATAAAGTAGTCCATTTTTTTGTTACCTCCACGAATATTGAAGTTGGCACGCTGGGCAAAAGCATTTTTTTTGAACATCTCATCATACCAATCTACATTAGGATAAAGATAGGGATTGAGTCCGGCACGTGTTCCTTCTATCTTTTCCCTACTATAGGGAGTAGCAGCCGAAGTGGGGCGAGCGGCTCCTTCATTATAAGCTTCCATATAGGTTACACCATCAGCCATTTCAGGAACTTTGGTTAGCGAGGTCAAGGCTCCCTCTAAGCGAAAGTTAATAATAGGCTTGTCAAGATCTTTACCACTTTTGGTAGTAATAATCATTACACCATTGGCGCCGCGTGTACCATATAGCGCAGTAGCAGTAGCATCTTTCAAGATAGAGAAACTCTCGATAGCTTCAGCATCGAGTGAATTCAATTCAGTACTGCTGATTTCCACACCATCCAAAATAATAAGTGCACCAGTTGCGCCACTAAAGGTAGATTTACCGCGAATCCAGAAACTGGCCCCATCGGCACCCGGTTCACCACTACGTTGTACAGCAATGACACCCGAAAGACGTCCGGCAAATGAAGTAGACAAACTAGAAGAAGGTACCTTTAATTCAGCAGGTCTCACCTGTGTCACAGCACCAACCAAACTTTCTTTCTTTTGTCCTACGCCAAAAGCAGTCACAACCACTTCATCCAATGATTCAGTAGCTTCACTCAACTCAACTGTATAAGTCTTCAAATGACTTATACTGATTTCTTTGCTCTCATACCCCAAATAAGAAATGATAAGCACATCTCCTTTTGATGCTTTCAAAATAAATTCACCATCAAGATTAGTAGTAGTACCAACAGTAGTTCCCTTTACTTTGACAGCTGCACCAATAACTGGTTCACTCGTTTTTCCATCCAAAACAACACCTCGGATTTCGCCCGTTTTTTGTTGTGCTCCCATAGAATTAACTAAAATCACCTCATTTCCATTTACTCCATTTGCGAATGAAGAATTCGAAATGAAACAAAGACCTAAAGTCAACAAAGGAAGCGCACTAAGAATTATGCCACTTTTCTTTTTCATAATAATAAAGAGTTTTTTGTTTTCATAATAAAAGTTTTATTTTAGATAAAGGGTTAATTATTTACCGGCACAAAAGTGAATAATTCCATTCAAATAAAGAGGATATTTCATCTATTTCAGGTACTGAATTTGTCTTCTCCATGAAAAAAATCTATTTTAACACAACAGAGAGAGGATTAACGATTTCTTTCCTAAAAAAGCTTCTTACCGGACAAAACGTTAAAAACAAAAGTGAAAACACAAACTCCCCTTCGAATGGACGGAATATCCCCCTACCTATTTTATATAGGAATAACTTTGCAGCATAAAAACATCTAACATATAATATCTAATAACATGATTAAATTTATAAAGAAGAATCCGGCAATCCCCCAAAGATGGATTGTACTTACTGCATTGGCATATTCACTAACTGCCGCACAAGCTCAAACGCCCCAAGCAGAAAAAGCATTTATCAAAGAGAATATGGAATTCGCCACCAAACAATATAGTTTGATGATGCAAACCCCTGCACAAGGAAAAAATGGAAAAGCTATCATGCCACACAGTATGCGCAAAGACGGTACTCCCAGCAAAGGAAGTATTTACCTTTGGACAGCAGGCTTTTTCCCTGGTACATTATGGTATCTATCAAACTACACAGGTGACAAAGCTTTGCAAGACTCTGCCTTAGTTTATACACATCAAATGGAACCCGCAAAGACCTTCACAGACAATCATGATATTGGATTCATGATGTATTGCAGCTATGGTAATGCCAATCGCTTCGCACCAAAAGACGAATATGAGGACATATTAGTAGAATCGGCACGTTCACTCTGTACACGTTTCCGCCCTCAAGCAAAAGTCATTCAATCATGGAATGGATTTCGCAGTTGGCACGGTGACAAAGTATATGATTTTCCTGTTATCATCGACAATATGATGAATCTAGAACTATTATTCCATGCCTCCAAAGTGACGGGTGATGAAAGTTTTCGTAAAGTGGCTATTTCACATGCAGAACAAGTAATGCACCATCAAGTACGTAAGGACTACAGTTGCTTCCACATCATATATTATGATAAAAAAACAGGCAAGCCCATCAAAGGAGAGACTTCTCAGGGATATTCCGATAATTCAGCCTGGTCACGTGGACAAGCTTGGGGAATCTATGGATTTACCATGTGTTACCGTGAGACGAAAGACAAACGCTTCTTGAAAACTGCAGAAAAGATGGCAGACTTCTACCTTGATCATCCCAACCTTCCTTCCGACAAGGTTGCCTGGTGGGACTTTAACGCCTTTCAAGAAGGTTACACACCCGGTATCCGTTCCAACGCCTGTAAAATGGTAAATAACTACCGCGACGCTTCCGCCGCAGCCTGCGTAGCTTCGGCATTACTGGAACTGAGTACTTATAGCAAAGGTAGCAAAAGCAAGAAATATCTGGAAAGTGCCAAACAGATTCTACATGCACTAGGTAGTACCAACTACCGTGCCGAGCTAGGTAAGAATGCAAACTTTATACTGATGCATAGTGTAGGTGCCGTACCTCACAATTCAGAAATAGATGTGCCGCTAACGTATGCCGACTACTATTTCATCGAAGCTTTACATCGTTATAACCGAATGCTGGACGGAAAAAGTCCACTATAAATAAAAGGAAAAAACATGAAAAGAAAGAATTATCTAATCTGTTTACTAACGGCTATAATACTACTGCCAATAGGAGTACAAGCCAAAGACAAGAAAAAAGGAAAGAAGAATATTCCCATGACGGAAATTCAAACCACTGGCACCCAAGATCGCGCCATATGGGTAAAGCTACTTTGGAAAATATCATATCCTGTCATCCATAACCTCGCAGAAGGAACACTACACCAGAATATGCCCATTGAGACCCGTAGCGGTGAAACAGCAGGCTACAAAGACATGACACATCTGGAAGCTGTAGGCCGCACACTCGCCGGGGTTGCCCCTTGGCTAGCACTCCCCGATGATGATACAGAAGAAGGTAAACTACGCAAGCAGATGCGTGAAGAAGTACTGAAAGGATTAAAAAATGCAGTAGATCCTGCATCACCCGACTTACTGAACTTCACCAAACACGCTCAACCTATCGTAGATGCCGCCTATCTGGTACATGCCTTCCTCCGCGCCCCCAAAGCTTTATGGGAACCATTGGATGAAGTTACAAAAGAACGCTATATTAAATCCTTCCAATCCTTACGTGATCGTACTGGTGCTTACAACAACTGGCTACTCTTCACCGGACTAACAGAATCATTTCTGTTGGGAAAAGGTGTACAATACGACCAGTTCCGTATTCGTGTAAGTAAAAACAAGGTAAAAGAATGGTATGTAGGCGATGGCTGGTATAGTGATGGTCCATCATTCAGTATGGATAATTATAACGCCTACGTGATGCATTCTATGATGGTAGCTATGCTGGAAAATCTTTTACCTAAACGTTGGGCAAGTCAGAAGGAGCTAGACGAAGCTATGAACCGCATGATACGCCACTCTGAATTTTGTGAACGTATGATAGCTCCCGATGGCACATATCCCGCTTTCGGACGTTCGGTTACTTATCGTACCGCTGCATTCCAATCGTTAGCAGACGTAGCTCTACGCAAAAAATTGCCCTCACACGTTTCTCCCGCCCAAGTACGTTGCGCCCTGACTGCCGTACACCGAAATATGTATGAGGGAAATCAGAACTTCGATAAGGATGGTTGGTTAGTGCTCGGCTTCAACGGTCATCAGCCAGAATGTGCTGATGGTTATACCTCCACTGGCAGCCTTTATATGGCAACCTTAAGTTTTCTACCTCTCGGTCTTCCCGCTGACGATCCGTTTTGGACAGATGCATACGCAGATTGGACTAGCAAAAAAGCTTGGAAAGGAGGACATCTACACAAAGATTACAAAGTGGAATACTAAAACAGGGTTATCAAATGGTCCAGAAACCAACCTTTATAACTTAGCAAGGCATGAAAATTTGTATATAAACAATAAAAATGTTGTGATTAAATAACCAATTACCATCCTCCTGTATTATCCTCTAGTATAACGGTATAGAGTTAATACAAGGGGATGGATCCAAATGGTTTAATCCGTATACCACTATCTTTTACTGCATAGCAATCTCACAATACTACCTGTAAATCAGCGTTGACAAATATTCCTCAGCAAACATCTCATTGGCGACTTCCAACAAAGTCTCTGCAGTTAAAGCCTCTATACGTTTAAAGACAAGCTCGGATGATTCGTACTTATGGTAATGCAGGAAAGTTTTCGCCATGCCCAACGCATTATTCTCAAAATTATCGGAGGCCACCCCGATTTGTCCGATCAACTGCTTCTTGGCTGCCGCCAACTGAGAAGAAGTCATTTTCACATCCCGCATTCGTTTCAGTTCCTTATAGGTCAATTTCAAACAAGTATCCATATCTTCAATATCCGTCCCGAAGTAAATGCAGAAAGCACCTGTATCGGTATAAGAAGTCAGATTGGATTCGACATTATAAACCAATCCCCTGCGTTCACGAAGAGAAACATTCAGTTTGCTGTTCATTCCAGGACCGCCGAGGATATTATTCAGCAGATAGAGTGCGGTACGTTTGTCGTCGTATGCATTATATCCACGGCTACCAATCATTACATGTGCCTGATGTGTGTCTTTAGTTACCGTTAAATGTTCAGGAATATAAAGAGGCGGAGGCGTACGGCGGTTCTCAATTTCCACAGCAGGAATATCCGACATATATTTTTCTGCCAGACGGATAATTTTCTTGAAATCATATTGTCCTTGAACGAAAAACACCATATTCCCCGGCTGATAGAACCGACGGGTAAAGGACAGGACATCCTCCGTGCGAAAACTCCTCAGAAGTTCCGGTTTCCCCAGAATGTTTCTTCCCAGCGGATGATTACGGAATATCATATCTTCGAAATCATCGAAGATCAATTCGGAAGGATTGTCTTCATAGGATTGGATTTCGTCAATAATCACTTCTGTTTCCTTTTCAATCTCATGTTGCGGAAAAGTAGAATGGAATACAATATCTCCGAGCAATTCGAGGGCACGTTCCAGATGCCCGGTCAGGAAGGCGGCATAGACAACCGTCTCCTCTTTATTCGTATAGGCATTCAGATCGCCGCCCACATTTTCCATGCGGTTAAGGATATGCCACGCTTTTCGCTTCTCCGTCCCTTTAAAAATAAGATGTTCCACGAAATGAGCCATCCCCTGCTCATCCTCAGCCTCATCGCGCGTTCCGGCATCGATGGCAAAACCACAATAAGCTACTTTCGAGAGAGTCGGTTCATGAATTATGCGCAGG
>OMFQ01000655.1_pt1 | contig 17861 bp, 12 predicted proteins | sample 1645671 | NCBI WGS metagenome assembly OMFQ01 (sample SAMEA103958119, study PRJEB25191) | human gut metagenome | biome: human-associated habitat [ENVO:00009003]; feature: intestine environment [ENVO:2100002]; material: feces | place: Germany | collected 2013/2015
ATTTTGCACAGAAATTACTAGTCAATGCTTACGGGGATATTCCCGGATATTATAACGATACGGACTATGCCACGGACGATGCAGTAACCAACCAAAAATCCAACAGCTATTTGAAAATAGCGACTGGAGCTTAGACATCTAGCAATAATCCTGTTAATGTATGGACCAACCTCTATGGCTCAATTCAGAACATTAACCTGTTTTTGGAAAACATTGATCAGACTACCATGGCAGAAGATCCTGAAGCATCGGATTTATTTATCATACGAATGAAAGGCGAGGCTTATGGTTTGCGTGCCGTAATGATGTATTACCTTCTGAGAAATCATGGAGGGTACACAGAAGATGGGCAGCTCATGGGTGTACCAATCTTCTTGGAATTTCAAGATAGTGAATATAATTTCAACCAACCCCGCGCCACTTTTGAAGCTTGTATGCAACAAATTTATGCCGACTTGGACGAAGCTGAAAAATACTTACCTCTGGAATATAATAATATCAGTTCTGCTGATGAAATTCCCGAGAAATACCGTTCTGTTGTAACAAGAGCCGAAGTATATAACCGTGTAATGGGAGAATATGCCCGCCAACTTTTCAATGGTCTTATAGCCCGATCTTTTCGTGTAAGAGCATCTCTTTTAGCTGCTAGTCCTGCTTTTCAGCATAGCACTAATACCACAACCTGGACCGATGTGGCAAATAATGCGGCAAAGGTGCTCGATTATAACGGAGGAATAAATTTAGATGAGAAAGGACACTATTATTATACTGATAAGGATGCAATCAATGCATTGGCTAATGGCTCAAATCCAAAAGAAATTATTTGGAGAGCAAACATCAGTAAAGATAATTCCTCAGCAGAAGAGAATCATTTTCCACCTTCGTTATTCGGTAACGGTCGTATGAACCCTACTCAGAACCTGGTAGATGCATTCCCTATGGCAAATGGCTATCCAATTTCAGATATAAATTCGGGGTACGATCCGGAAAATCCATATTTAGGAAGAGACCCACGTTTATCGCTTTATATCATATATAATGGAAGTACAGGTATAGGCGTGTCAAGTTCAACCATTTTTACGGATATTCAGAAAGGTACAGATGATGGATTGAACGTAAAGGAAGAAAAGTCTACGCGTACAGGATATTATATGAAAAAGCGTCTACGCATGGATGTTAACTGTAACCCTAGCTCCAAAGCAGGTCAACATCATTATGACCCGCGTATCCGCTATACCGAAATATATCTGGCTTATGCTGAAGCAGCCAACGAAGCGTGGGGTCCTGAAGGAAAAGGTGACCATAGTTACTCAGCGTATGATGTGATAAAAGCCATACGCAAAAGAGCGGGCATAGGTGCTGATAGCCATGATCCTTATTTGGAATCATGCAAAGACAATAAAGATAAAATGCGTGATTTAATCCGTAATGAGCGTCGCTTGGAATTATGTTTCGAAAGTTTCCGATTTTGGGATTTGCGACGTTGGAAAAGCAATTTGAATGAGACCGTTCGTGGGATCGCAATCAATGGAAACTCTCAAGAAATAATAGATGTGGAGGAACGTCTATATCAAGATTATATGTATTATGCTCCCATTCCTTATTCTGAAGTATTGAAATACAACAACTTGATTCAAAACAAAGGATGGTAAATAAAAAAATAATTTGTATGAAATTAAATAAACTATATTTAGGATTAATATTTCTGTCTACTGTGCTGATATCCTGTGAAAATCAAGATAACGATTTTCCTGACTTTGATTATCAAACTGTTTATTTTGCCAGCCAGTATCCCGACAGAACTTTGCAACTTGGTAATGATAACTTTTTTGATTTGACTCTTGATAATCAGCATAAAGTATTGATTAAGGCTACCATGGGAGGAGTCCGTGCAAATAAAAAAAATCGAATTATAGATTTCGAGATTGCTAATTCGCTTTGCGACAATCTATACTTTGTCGATAAAAATCGTCCGGTTATTCCTATGCCAGCAAATTATTACGAGTTGGCATCTAATCAGATAATTATTCCAAGCGGGAGCGAATCAGGTGGAGTAGAAGTAAAACTGACAGAAGCTTTTTTTGCTGACCCTCAATCGCTGACAACTAATTATGTAATTCCATTGCTGATGACCGAAGTACATGGGGCAGATTCTATTCTAAGAGGATTACCCGCCAATACTGATCCTGCATTCATTCCAGATCGTTGTATTGGGAGTGATTGGATTATTGCCCCGAAAGATTATGTTCTTTATGGAATAAAATATGTCAATCCATGGCATGGAGTTTATTTGCGAAGGGGAGTAGATAAGATTTCCAGAAACGATGGTACTGTTGAAACAAATATTCGCCATAAACAATATGTTGAGTACGATGAAGAAGTAAATATTTACACCAACTCACTTAATCAGGCGCGCTTACCACTGTCTGTTAAAGATAATGTTGGAAAAGACATTCCATACAATTTAATCTTAAATTTCAAAAATTACACCAAAGATGATCAAAAACATGAATGTACAATAACTACAGATTCGGATGATTTTAGTATTACTGGTGTAGGAAAGTTTGAAACGAAAGGAGAAAAAAACAGCATTGGAGGAGAAGATCGCGATGCTCTTTATATAGAATATACAGTTGATTTTAAAAAGCTGAACTGCAAATACGAGGTGATGGACACTCTTGTAGTTCGTGACAGAGGATTGACGCCCGAGTACTTTACCGTTGAAAGACACTAACGTTTTAAACCAGATTTATCATGAAACAACAAATAAATAAATTGTTATTGTTTTTTGCAGCTTCTACCATAATGGCATCATGTGTGGACGAGTATTCGTCAGATTTTTCTACAGAAAGGCCAACAGATGTAGCTTTGGAACAATATTTAAATGAGTTCGATATATTAAAGAACTATGTTGATAAAAACTCTAATCCCAGTTTTATGTTGGGAACTGGTATTTCGGCCGCTGCTCTACCGCTAAAAGAAAAGGAATATAGTCTAACAATCAGTAATTTTGAAGAAATAACATTTTTTGATGCAATACATCACAACTTGGTGGTAACAGAAGACGGAACTCTGAATTTGAGTACAGTGAGTGGATTGATTGAAACAGCCGAACAATCCAATCTGTCAATTTATGGACACACCTTGATTTGGCACGCTAACCAAAGTGATTTTTTAGACCGAAGCATAGCACCGACCGTAATTCCTGAAGCTGTGATTCCGCCTAATGTTCAAGAAGGTACAGCCGACCTCCTCGATTTTGAAAATGACCCTTTAGGCAAGGAATATCCTATGACAACAGGGACAACAGGAAAATCAAAGGTAGTAGATGACGCTCCAGAAAGATTAGGAAACAAAGTTTTACAAATTGGTTCTAGAGAAGAACCCGCTAACCAATCATTGCCTATTTTTACTGTTAAATTACCTGAAGGAATCACTGTAGGGCATTGTGTGGAATTAATTTTTGACGCTTATTGTGTTGATGGTATTGGACAGTTTGGATCAGGTGCGAGGATTAGTATCAATGGGAAACAAGGTGCACACGGCACTAACTTCTCATCTGTAAAAAACAAATGGGGCGAAATTGTAATACCTATATCATTAATAACAACATTGACGGCTGAAGACAAAGCCCTGAATGAGTTTACACTTGAATTCGGTAACAGAACCGGTGGAGCCTTCTTTTATTTTGATAATATCAGAATGAAATACGCAACTGCTGAAACCGGAAGTCTTGACATTGATTTTGAATCAAATAATCTCGGAGACACCTATCCTATGACGAAAGGTGATGTTGCCACGGTTGTATCAGATCCTGTCAATTCAGATAATAAAGTTCTGAGTATTGGTAGTTCTGAAACCTTAGCAAATCAATCAGAGCCTATCTTTACATTTAAAATGCCTGAAGGTAAGACTTTAGGAGATTGTAAAAACTTAGTTTTAGACATATATGTTGTTAATAACAACGGTATGTTTGGACAAGGCTTACGAATGAAAATAAATGATAAGGAAGGAACTGTCAGCACCAACTTTAGTGGTTTAGGTGCTAAAAACAATGCTTGGGGTAAAGATTTATCTGTAAATTTATCTATGGTACCATTAACAGAAGAAGATAAAAAACTAACAGAATTTACACTTTCATTTGGTAATAGAACAGGAACGGGACATTATTTATATGACAATATCAGATTGGAATGGGAGTCTGGTGATACAGAACCCACCATTATACCTGAGCAAATCATTTGGAAGACTGAAGAAGAGGTTAAGGGAATTCTTACCGATGCTATGGAGTCATGGATTTCGGGTGTAATGCAAGCAAGCAACGGTTATGTGAAAACATGGGAGATTATCAACGAACCAATGGATGATACAGTTCCTACTGAATTAAAACGTGATCCCAATCCACCAACCGATCCTAAGAACTGGATAGCTGATCAAAACTTTTACTGGCAGGATTATCTTGGCAAGGATTATGCTCGATTAGCAGTTAAATTTGCCCGTCAATATGGAGGTGAGGATTTAAAACTATTTGTTAATGACTATGATTTGGAAATAGCTGGAAACAGTAAATGTAAAGGTCTAATTGAAATGATTAAATATTGGGAATCTGATGGCATAACTAAAATTGATGGTATCGGCGTCCAGATGCACTTGAAATATTCAATGAATACGACAAAGCAGGCTGAGAACAGAACGAACATCGAACAAATGTTTTCATTACTGGCGGCCACTAATAAGCTTATTCGCATTTCTCAATTGGATATAAGTGTGACCGACGAAAATGGTAAAGTAATAAATCCAGCAAGCATGACCTACGAACAGGAAATGGCTGTCTCTGATTTTTATAATTTCGTTATCAGGAAGTATTTCGAAACAATACCGGCAGAAAACCATCATGGCATTACTTTATGGACACCTGTGAGTTCCTCTACACAAATTGGTTTGTGGGATACCGGTTACAACCGAAAGATTACTTACACAGGATTTGTTGAGGGATTAACCAATAAATAAGAATATACGTAATGATTGGGTGTCCAAATTCTCTAATACTAATACAAATGAATACCCAATCGATACATAAATGGATATTTTTCAACAAACAGATAGTATTCGTAAAACAGTACAGTTAAAGATGCTGTCTCAAAATGAGACAGCATCTTATTCAAATTATTTATATCTAACTATGATAGTATATCAATAGTCAATCTTGTTTAAATATTAGTGTATCTTGAAACCACCATTTAGGATAACACACTCAAAAGACAAGAAAGTAGATAACAAATGAGAGTTTATTTCATTTTCAATATTTTTTAATAGAACAATAAAACTCTGTTATTAAATTTAGGCCAAAAAGATCATTTTCAAAACATTTAAATCGTCCTACAAGTAATGGATGCCAACTGCTCGGATGGCAACGATGAAATTCTAATTAATAAAAATCAAAAACAATCATGAAAAAAAATAGTCTTTACAAAAAAACGACTTCGGAAGACTCCGATAAGACTCGGAAAACAGCAAAACAACTGCTTCTATTTTTGTGCCTAACTTTTATGGGATTGTCTGCTTTTGGAAGTACTTATTATGTGTCTCCCTATGGAACTGATAACACAATATCTGGAACCTCTATTGCTCCGTTTAAGACAATAAGCTATGCTGCTAATAGAGTGTCTGCCGGAGATATTATTCTGGTTAGAGCTGGAACTTATGCGGAAACAGCAGATATTCGACCTGCCAGCGGAACTGCTACTAATATGATAGTTTTTAAACCAGATGCCGGAGCAGAGGGAAAAGTGATAATTTCCACCGGACGTTTTAACCTTGACCAGAGACATTATATCTGGATCGAAGGATTTTGTTTTGAGGGTTACACCTTAACTGACGAGGTTATCAATCTCAATAAAGGAACAGGAAACGTCGTGCTGAACAATACATTTAAGAACATAACCGCTTCGGGATTTATACGGATAAGAGATTCGGCAGATAATATAATTCGTAATAACCATTTCGAAAATTTAGACGGACAGATGATAAAAATTGAAGCACGTTCATACCGCAATTTAGTAACTGAAAATTCATTTATCAGCAGTAAAGGCATTGCTATAGGTTGTCAGGAAACCTATGCTGAACGTGGTACTCAAATGGATGGCGATAATGTTTTTGCTTTCAATTATTTTTTCGAAATTGACGGAAACCCGTTTTGGTTCGACCGAAACGGTAGTGGAAACGTGTTATTGAGAAATGAAGCATACGATTCTCAGAGTCTATTCTTTAACGAATCACGATGTGTACGCAACTGGGCGTATGAAAATATTGGAGTCGGAGCAGGAGGAAGTGGATTTGAATCTGCAAATTACAATACAGGTCACACGGAGGATGCCCGCTATATAAATAATGTTTTATACAACTGCAATAGAGGTTTCTTTATTGACAAATCGTGGCATGATGAAGTAAGAAACAATATTATCTATAAAACAGACAATAACAATGTGTGCATACGATTCACGACCACGGCTCTAAGTCAGGGACCACATATCTTCAAGAACAACCTTTGGTTTCAAGAAGAAAAAGTAAATACTTTTAACTATTTGGGTACAGATGTAAATCATGATATTTTTGCCGCAGGAGTAGGTGAAACCGATGGACTTACCGTCAACCCTCAGTTTACAGATGTAGGATCTTACGATTTTACACTGAGCCCCGGCAGCCCAGCCAAAGGAGCTGGAGATAACGGAAAAGACCTGGGTGCTTATCCTATTTATCCCAAAACGACGGTAGGATATGTTAGTCGGCAGTCTATAACAGGAAATATAGTGGTCAGTTTCGGATCGGCAATTTCTCCATCAGGCTCGGTCGGTCTCTCTGCTAAAAGAGGGCAAAATCACACCCTGACACTCAGATTGAATAAAGCTGCAGCCCAAACGGTGAAAGTGGACTTGATACCTATTGCCGGTGATACCGAGGAAGGAGTAGATTTTGAATTTGTTGGTGGTCGCACGGTTAGTTTTGTAGCAGGACAAATCAAAAAAGATATTCAGATAAACTTTAAGGGAAAAGCAGAATATGAACAATTAATCGCTTTTCGCCTAGCAAATGCTGTAAACGCCGATATTGGTGCAAGTAACTTGCACATAGTGAGAGTAGGTAGAACAGTTTATGCAGGTGACGACCAATTGTTAACATTGGAAAACGATTCTGAAACCAAGGCAGTACAGCTTGACGGCACAGTGTACGGAGTTCCGGAAAGTGCTTGTGAATGGTATAATGAGTCTAATGAACGACTTGCAACGGGGTTGTCGGCTACGGTAAATCTTCCTAAGGGCACCCACAAAATAACATTGAAAGCAACTACTGCAGAGGGTAGTTTTTCGGATTATTTGAATGTGACTGTAGTTAAAGATGCAAATATTTGGTTAGAACTAGAGAATGGAATTGTTGGTTCAGACTGGGATATTCGATCGGATGCCAATGCGTCAGGAGGAAAATATGTTAGCCGAAAAGCAGGAATTGAATCACCGAGTTCTGCCTCAAGCCGCCCCGAAGGGCATATTGTTTATACGATTAACGTTAAGGAAAAAGGGTTTTACAGGTTACATGCACGTGTGAGATCTGAAGAGGTAAATAGAGGAACAGGCGTCTCATTCTACTCCAACTTTGATGGTGCTGATTTTAAAGATTGGAGCGTGGGCACTACGGATGGATGGGAATGGAAAGAACTAAGCAATGCTTATCTGTTGAGTACCGGCACGCACACATTTACAATAGCCTATCGCAATGGCTTTTTGGATAAGATATTGATTACTAATAGCGGTACAGTGCCTGTAGGGGTAGGTGGTGAAGCAACCAACCGTGGTGCCATACTTGGTAATCTTACTGTGTCCAAAGGAAAACTTACCCCAGCTTTTAATCCTGACATTACAAATTATACAGTGTCAGTTGAAAATAATATAACCGATATACTGCTCAAAGCTACCCCTAATAATGGTACTATTATCAGTGGTGACGGCTTCAAACAGTTGGTTTTAGGTTCCAACATATTTGATATAGATGTCACATCTGAAGGCATAACCCGTACATATACCGTTACGGTAGCAAGATTGAGTAAACTTCCTAACAATATAATTATTGATTTTGAAGATAAGGAACTGGGTGATTATTATCCGATTACCAAAAATAATACGGAGCGTAATTCCATTACCAATACGCCCAACAGTACAGCTGTTGTTCGACTAGATCCGGGAGGTAGTGGTTCAAAAGTATTGAATGTTGGTCAACCCCGCATATCAAACAATGATACGGAAGGTCGTATGGCCCGTCAAGCAAATTTCTTCATACCAGATATACAATTACCCAACGGAATAAAAGTAAAAGACCTGACAACCGTCAGCTTCGACTTATACATGTCCAATTCGACTGGTCGCACACAACTCATGCGGATAGGACTGAACGAATTAGGCAGCAATAAGATGACAGAAGTAACCAATGTTGGAAGTTGTGTACCCGATGCCCGTTATCTTCATGCGGAAGACCCCTACACCCATGCTGATAGAGGCGAAAATTTATGGGGAAGAAATGGTATAAAAGCCTCACTGGTATCCCCTGTTTCTCACTTGACACAGGCCGAAAGAGAATCCTCCAACTTTACGCTCGTGATAGGTTCTCAAACAGGAACAGGCAATTATTTCATTGATAATATTGTCATTGAATTTAATGATCCCAATACCTACAGCAATGATGCTACACTTTGCGACCTTAAGCTATCCGAAGGAACGTTAATTCCCGTTTTCAGCCCCACCGTAACCGACTATACTGCCACCGTTTTCGGGAAAGAAAACATTACGTTGGATGCTTTGGCTAACGATACCAAAGCAATCGTCAGCGGAGATGGTCTGAAGCAACTCAAAGAAGGGGAAAACATATTTTATGTCAATGTCTTCGCAGAAGATGGAACGCAGCAAACCTACACGGTAACAGTAAACCCTACTACCGTGGACATATCGACACCGTCTAATAATATTCTGCATGTTTTTCCCAATCCCGTAAAAGACTTCCTTACAATAAAGTTCGCTACCTCTCATACGCAGGTATCGCTTTATGATAGTTTTGGAAGACGATTATTGCATTTTACGCCCCATGAGAGTGCAATTAGCATTGACATGAGTAAATACCCCTCAGGTTTTTACTATTTGCAAGTATCCGATGGCATACAAGTGACCGGAAAAAAAATAATAAAGAGATAGAATTGACAGTTTACGGATTCTATTATTCAACATTTGAACTCTCCCGGAAAGAAGCAATTCTATTTTAGAATAGCCTTAAAACATATTCATTTATTGTACCCCTTTTAATTAATAGAAAATTATGTATTCGTAATTAATAAGTGAACCAAAATGTATTTATGCTAATTCTACTGACGAAAGGCTAGGCCTTAATGCAAGAGACTCTAGCCTTTCTGGAGAAATTATCCGCATTATTTTATCTATTTTCGATAGTAGCATATCTAAAAACAAGAGTTTATTTCATTATAGACCTATAATTTTGTCCCCATAAAAAGCATCAATAATCAGTAACTAAAATATTAACTCAAACAACAACGTATGATCACTCCATTACTTTTATTTTCACTACCGAGCGGATCGGAGATTTTCATTATAGCATTAATTGTCCTTTTATTATTTGGCGGCAAAAAAATCCCAGAATTAATGAAAGGTGTGGGCAAAGGTATAAAAAGCTTTAAAGAAGGAGTAAATGAAGCTAAACAAGAAATTAATAGCGCGAAAGAAGATTTGGACAGAAATTAAGGAGAATCATTATATATGAGATACTAGGATTGTAATTACATTCAAACCTTTGATATTTATAGAAAATGAAAAGAAGAGATTTTTTAAAAAATATAGGAGTAGCGGGATTAGCAACCTTTTTAGCATCCAGCCCGTGGATATCTGCACTTTCAGAATCCGAACATACTCAAAAAGAGAAAATACGTTTAGCTATTATTGGAGCAGGGTCCCGTGCAAGACATCTGTCCCGCTTCCTCACTCAGAATCCCAAGGTAGAGATTGCCGTACTATGCGACATATACCAGCCTTCTATTGATTCTACACTTAAATTGGTACCTGGTGCAAAAGTTTGTATGGATTATCGGAAAGTACTGGATGATAAATCCATCGATGCCGTAGTGATAGCCACTCCACTCAATTCACATTACCCCATTGCAATGGATGCTTTCGATGCCGGAAAACATGTCTTCTGTGAAAAAACAATTGGATTCACTTTAGAAGAATGCTTCAATATGTATCAGAAACATCGACAAACCGGACTGATCTTTTTCACCGGACAGCAACGACTCTTTGACCCTCGCTATCTGAAAGCTATGGAAATGATCCATTCCGGCACTTTTGGAGAAATAAACGCTATTCGTACATTCTGGAATCGTAATGGTGATTGGCGTCGACATGTTCCTTCTCCTGAATTAGAACGTCAGATTAACTGGAGGCTCTACCGCGAATATTCAAAAGGAATAATGACCGAATTAGCATGTCACCAACTTCAAGTGGGAAGCTGGGCTTTACGTAAAATTCCCGAAAGTGTAATGGGACATGGCGCAATAACCTATTGGAAAGATGGAAGAGAAGTTTATGATAACATTAGTTGTATCTATACTTTTGACGACGGGAAAATGATGACATTTGACTCTGTCATCTCTAATAAATTTTATGGGTTAGAAGAACAAATCATGGGGCACTTAGGTACAGTAGAGCCCGAAAAAGGGAAATATTTCTTTGAAAATATTCCACCCGCTCCTGCATTTTTGAACATGATAAATGATGTGGAGAATCAACTGTTCGATTCCCTCCCATTTGCAGGTACCAGTTGGGCTCCGGAAACAGCAAATGAAAACAAAGGCGAGTACATTTTAGGTGAAAGGCCCAAGGGAGATGGAACTGACCTATTATTGGATGCTTTTGTCGAAGCAGTAATTACTCGCAAACAACCTCAAAACATTGCAGAGGAAGGTTATTACGCAAGCGCTTTGTGCTTATTAGGCGATCAGGCTTTACAGGAAAAAAGGCTGTTAACCTTTCCAGATGAATTCAAAATTAATTATCTTAATCATCGTATAATAAAATGAAAGATACAATCATTACTGCCAAACGAAAAAAGACAGAATTGATAATGCTGCTTTTTTGTTTCTTATTGGCTAACGCAGGTAATCTATATGCAATAATAACTTATCACACATCCTTTATAGAACTACTTACTTCATTAGGTTATGTGTGTGTTGCAACCATCGTATTATATGCGATCTGGGCCTTTATACGCTTATGCTTTTGGAGTGTGAAGTTCTTGATAAAGAAACGTTCCAACTAAATATTATATGACTTTACAATACTAACTAAAAAGATAACAATATGGTTTCACGTAGAAGTTTTTTAAAGACTATGGCACTTACCTCTGCCGGATTGGCTGTAGGAGCAGGCGAAATGTTGAATGCTAAAAGCTACAGACAAGTATTAGGCTCAAACAAGAAAGTAAATATTGCTTTTGTCGGAATTGGGCATCGGGGCGAACAAGTCATTCAGGATTTTGCAAAAACAGAAATGATCAATGTAGTTGCTTTATGTGATGTTGATCTGGGAGCACGCCACACACAGAAAGCACTGGGTATGTTTCCTAAAGCCAAACAATTTAAAGATTTTCGACAAATGTTTGACAAAGCAGGGAAAGAGTTTGACGCAGTGGTGATATGCACTCCCGATCATTCACACTTTCCCATTTCCATGCTAGCCATAGCAAACAATAAACATGTGTATGTTGAAAAACCCATGGCCCGTACTTTTCATGAAGCAGAATTAATGATGCAGGCTGCTAGAAAGCACCCCAATATCGTTACACAAGTAGGAAATCAGGGACATTCGGAAGCAAATTATTTTCAATTCAAGACCTGGGTAGAAGCTGGTATTATAAAAGATGTGACAGCTGTAACGGCACACATGAATAACTCACGTAGATGGCACAAATGGGATACCAATATCTATAAATTGCCAGAACAAGAAGCCATTCCTAACGGATTGGACTGGATGACATGGCTATCAGCCGTACCTTATCATGAATACAACAAAAAATACCATCACGGAGAATGGCGTTGCTGGTATGACTTCGGTATGGGAGCTCTCGGAGATTGGGGAGCTCATATTCTGGATACCGTACACGAGTTTCTCGAATTAGGCCTACCGTATGAAGTAACAATGTTGAAGGAGAATGGACACAATGATTACTTCTTCCCCTATTCATCTACTATCCTATTCCGATTCCCACAACGTAAAGGTATGCCACCTGTTGATATTACATGGTACGATGGTTTGGACAATCTACCTCCTATTCCTGCCGGATATGGAGTATCAGGGCTAGATCCTAACATTCCTCCCACTAATCAAGGAGATACGCCACAATCAAAACTCAATCCTGGCAAAATAATCTACACCAAAGACCTTACTTTCAAAGGGGGAACTCATGGAAGTACACTTTCTATTATTCCAGAAGAAAGGGCTAAAGCAATGGCATCGAGTCTGCCGGAGATACCCAAGAGTCCATCTAATCATTTTGAGAACTTTCTGTTGGCATGTAACGGGGTTGAGAAAACGCGCTCACCTTTCGAAATACATGGTACATTGAGCCAAGTATTCTCATTAGGTGTTATAGCCCAACGTATGAATACGCAATTATTTTTTGACCCGCGTACGAAACAGATTACGAATAATGAATTTGCAAATGCGATGCTGGCAGGAATGCCTCCTCGTAAAGAATGGGAAGAATTTTATAAACTCTAAATACATTATTACTTAACTTATATCATGAGAAAATATATCATTTATGCATTTGTTATGTGCACAGTCACAACAGCTTGCGTACAGAACAAAACTGAGCAGACAAAACAGGTTACCGAAATCAATCTGGAACCGGAAATCAGTACAACTCCTAACACATTATCAACCCAAGAAATAGACGAAGGGTGGAAACTGCTATGGGATGGTAAAACGACAGAAGGCTGGAGAGGTGCCCGTCTTTCTGAGTTTCCTAATAATGGGTGGACAATAGAAGACGGTTTATTGAAGGTACAAAAAAGTGACGGAGGAGAGTCCACTAATGGTGGCGATATTGTTACTACACGCAAATACAGGAATTTTATCCTTAAAGTGGATTTCAAAATTACAGAGGGTGCTAATAGCGGCATTAAGTATTTTGTTAATCCCGATCTTAATAAAGGGGAAGGTTCGGCGATCGGTTGTGAGTATCAGATTGGGTACCAACGGCAATCGTACCATAGGTTCTTTATATGATCTGATCCCTGCTCTGCAGAATAAACCTTTTAAGAAAAATGAATTTAATACTGCAATGATTGTAGCTGAAAATTATAAAGTACAACACTGGATGAATGGTGTAAAAATAGTTGAATATACACGTAATAACCAAATGTGGAATGCTTTAGTCAGCTATAGTAAATATAAAGACTGGCCCAATTTTGGCAATGCTGAGGAGGGTAATATACTTCTTCAGGACCATGGAGATGAGGTTTGGTTTAAGAATATAAAAATCAAAGAATTAAAATAATTATTTATCATATACCCATTTAAAATGAAAAAGATACTATCAATAGTTAGTTGCTTAATTTTATGTACCACAATAGCTTCAGCCCAAGTCTCCATAAATACTTTGAGTAAGAAAGAAGAAAAACAAGGTTGGCAACTCCTCTTTAATGGTAAAAATCTGGATGGCTGGACTTCTGTAGGTAAAACAACTGGTCCTGAAAAAGGTTGGACAATAGAAGACGGTATACTAACTGTCAATAAAGGTGGTCCTCAACATGGTCGAGATATTATCACTCAAAAAGAATTCAGTGAATTTGACCTCTACTTTGAATTTCGTCTTACTAAAGCCGCTAACAGTGGTCTAAAATACCTCTTTAGAAAATACGAGCAAGGTGGTTGGTTAGGCAATGAATACCAAGTCTTGGACGATGACTTCCATCCTGATGCCAAAGCCGGAAGAGATGGGAATCGTAAAACAGCAGCATTGTACGATATCTTACCTACCGGAAAAAAAGAGATGAAGGCTACAGGAGAATGGAATAGTGCCCGGATCGTGGTAAAAGGTTCGAAAGTAACTCATTACCTCAATGGAAAAAAGGTGGTAACATATGACCGCAATAGCCAGACTTATAGAGATGCTGTGGGACTAAGCAAATTTAAAGATGCAAAACCTTTATTCGGCACTGTAGAAAAGGGGCATATTCTGCTTCAAGATCATCAAGATGAGGTATCGTTCAGGAATATAAAAATCAGAGACTTGTCGAAATGATTCTTGGTCAGCATCAACCTTTATTTTGTATAAAATAGAAAAGAAAACTATAGGATTCAAGTATACTTGAATCCTATTTTCAAATATAGCCCAAAGTTAATCCTCTTGTCCAGCAAACTCCATCAGATACGCCTTAATGAAACCATCTATCTTACCATCCATCACTCCATTGACATCCGAAGTCTGGAAGTTAGTACGGTGGTCTTTTACACGGCGATCATCGAATACATAGCTTCGTATCTGCGAACCCCATTCGATCTTCTTCTTCCCGGCTTCCACCTTGGCTTGTTCGGCCATGCGGTGCTGAAGTTCCTTATCATACAGAATGGAACGTAACTGGCGCATTGCATTCTCGCGATTCTTGGGTTGGTCGCGAGTTTCCGTATTTTCAATCAGGATTTCTTCTTCCTCGCCCGTATACGGGTCCTTGAACTGATAACGCAGACGAACTCCGGATTCTACCTTGTTCACATTCTGACCACCGGCACCACTGGAACGGAAAGTATCCCATGAGATATTGGCAACATTGATGTTCACCTCAATAGTATCATCAACCAGCGGAGTTACAAAAACAGAAGCAAAAGAAGTCATACGCTTGCCTTGCGCATTGTAAGGAGATACACGCACCAGACGATGTACACCGTTCTCGCCTTTCAGATATCCATAAGCATAATCACCTGAAATCTCAATAGTGCAGGTTTTAATACCGGCTTCATCACCTTCCTGCAAGTTAGAAATGACAGCCTTGTAGCCATTGGTTTCGGCATAACGCAAATACATACGCATCAGCATACTTGCCCAGTCCTGGCTTTCCGTGCCACCCGCACCGGAGTTGATTTTCAACACACAGTCCATCTGGTCAGCTTCATCACGAAGCATATTTTTCAGTTCAAGCTCATCAATGGCAACGGAAGCTTTGGCATAAGCTTCATCTATCTCTTCCTCGGTTACAAGTTCGTCCTTATAGAAGTCAAAAGCCAATTGCAATTCATCCGATAATGTCTTTATTTCATTATAACCGGCTATCCACTGTTGCAAACCTTTCACTTTCTTCATTTGTGCCTCAGCCGTCTTCTGGTCATCCCAAAAGCCCGGAGCCTGCGTGCGCAACTGTTCTTCTTCTACCTGGATCTTCTTTCCTTCGATGTCCAGATAGCGGTAGAGTGCCTCGGTGCGCTCTTTAATGCTTTTCAGTTGTTCTATGGTAATCATAAGTTCTATTTACGATTAAAATTAGTCTCTAATTATGAAAATACTTTCATTTTGAGTGCAAAGGTATGAAAAAAACGCATATTTTTGCAGTTATCAATCTAATAAGTCAGCTTATGAACAAACTATTCCGACAAATTGGTTTAACGTTTATCCTACTGGTAGCGATAAGCTTAGGAAGTTGTACTTCGAAGTACAGCTACGAAACAGTACCCAATGATCCGCTGAAAGCGCGTATCTACACTCTGGACAACGGTTTGAAAGTCTACATGACTGTAAACAAGGAAACTCCGCGCATACAAACGTACATTGCAGTACGTGTAGGTGGTAAAAACGACCCCGCAGAAACGACCGGATTGGCTCACTATTTCGAGCACCTGATGTTTAAAGGTACCACAAACTTCGGTACTCAGAACTATGAGATTGAAAAGCCTTTGCTGGACCAGATCGAAGAACAATTCGAAGTTTATCGCAAGACAACAGACAGCCTTGAACGTAAAGCTATTTATGCAAAAATTGACAGCATCTCCTACGAGGCTTCCAAATATGCCATCCCCAACGAATATGACAAACTCATGGCTGCCATCGGTGCCAACGGAACAAATGCCTACACCAGTTTCGACGTTACTTGCTACACGGAAGATATCCCCAGCAATCAGATTGACAACTGGGCAAAAATTCAGGCAGAACGTTTTGAGAATTGCGTGATCCGCGGTTTCCATACTGAGTTGGAAACGGTTTACGAAGAAAAGAATATGTCGCTAACCCGCGATCCGCGCAAAGTTTACGAAGCAGTACTTTCTTCTCTTTTCCCACACCATCCGTATGGAACACAAACCGTACTTGGTACTCAGGAAGACCTGAAGAATCCTTCAATCACCAACATCAAAGAATATTATAAGAAATGGTATGTGCCCAACAACATGGCTATCTGTCTTTCCGGTGATTTTGATCCCGATCAGATGATTGCAACCATTGACAAATATTTTGGTGGTTTGAAACCAAATACTGATCTGCCGAAACTGGATCTGCCGAAAGAAACCCCGATTACAGCACCTGTTGTACGTGAAGTAATCGGCCCGGATGCCGAAAGCGTTGCCCTTGCATGGCGCTTCCCCGGAGCGGCCGACAAAGATGTGGAAACATTACAAGTGGTTTCCCAGATACTTTATAACGGACAAGCCGGCCTGTTCGACCTTGACCTTACACAACAACAGAAGACGTTAAGTTCTTATTGCTATCCTCTGACCATGAGCGATTACAGTGCACTGTTGATGCAGGGACGCCCTAAACAAGGACAGACTCTGGACGAAGTAAAAGACCTCATGCTGGGTGAACTGAAGAAACTCCGCGACGGCGACTTCGACGAAAAGATGCTGGAAGCCAATATCAACAACTTCAAACTGTATCAGATGCAGCAGTTGGAAAACAATGATGCGCGTGCCGACATGTTTGTACAGTCATTCGTAAACGGTAGTGACTGGGCAGACGAAGTTACCGCCCTCAACCGTATGTCCAAACTGACCAAGAATGATATCGTAGCCTTTGCCAATAAATATCTGAAAGATGATAACTATGCCGTTATCTACAAAAGACAAGGTAAAGACCCGAATGAAAAGAAGATGCCGAAACCCGAAATCACTCCTATTGTGATGAATCGCGACACCGCCAGTACCTTCCTAAAAGAAATACAGGCAAGCGTAGTGACTCCTATCGAACCGGTATTCCTGGACTATTCCAAAGATCTTACCCAACTGAAAGCAAAATCGGATATTCCTGTACTCTACAAACAGAATACAACGAATGATATTTTCCAGTTGATTTACCTCTTTGATATGGGTAACAACAATGACAAGGCACTCGGTACCGCTGCCCAATATCTGGAATACCTCGGTACTGCCGACATGACTCCGGAAGAGGTTAAGAGCGAATTCTATCGTCTTGCGTGCTCATTCTTTGTATCTCCGGGTAGCAAACGTACTTATGTTGTACTCTCCGGCCTCAACGAAAATATGCCTGCTGCCATGGCTCTCTTCGAAAAACTGTTGGCAAATGCCCAGGTAAATAAAGAGGCTTATGCAAATATGGCTAACGATATTCTGAAATCCCGCAAAGACGCTAAGCTGAATCAGATGCAAAACTTCTCGCGCCTGGTGTCTTATGCTACTTATGGTCCGAAATCTCCGGCAACCAATCTGCTGACCGAAGCTGAACTGATCTCTATGGATCCGCAACAGCTTGTGGACCGTATCAAACAGCTGAGCAGCTTCAAGCACCGTATTCTTTACTATGGGCCA
>OMFQ01000669.1_pt1 | contig 17575 bp, 13 predicted proteins | sample 1645671 | NCBI WGS metagenome assembly OMFQ01 (sample SAMEA103958119, study PRJEB25191) | human gut metagenome | biome: human-associated habitat [ENVO:00009003]; feature: intestine environment [ENVO:2100002]; material: feces | place: Germany | collected 2013/2015
TCCGCCTTTCTCGGCACACCTCTCGGCTGCGAAGACCTCTTCGGACGCTTGAAACCCTCGTACAGTTTCGCAGTCGGAAAATGGTTCACTCCGTCCGTCGGCGCACGTATCAATTACAGCGGTGTGCAGTTCAAAGATGGCACATTGTCCAATCAGGACTACCACCATATCCATGCGGATCTGCTGTGGAATGTCCTTGGCCGCAGATATGCCCGGCAAGAACAGGTACGCTGGAATCTTGCTCCCTTTGCCGGTGTCGGCCTGTTACACAATGCCTCTAACGGGAATAATCCCTTTGCTGTTTCGTATGGCGTACAGGGAGAATATCGGATTTCCAAACGAGTAAGTGCCATATTGGAACTCTCCGGCACGACCACCTTTCAGGATTTCGACGGCTATGGACGCCCGAACCGCCTCGGCGACCACATGGTATCGCTGACCGCCGGTTTCACGTTTCATCTCGGAAAGGTCGGTTGGAAACGTGCAGTGGATGCTACGCCTTACATTCGTCAGAATGAGTGGCTCGTGGATTATGCCAATGTCTTGTCCGGAGAAAACAAGCGTCATAAAGACTGGTACGACCGCAACCGACGGACGCTCGCAGAATTGAAGAAAATTCTGGAAATAGAAGGATTGCTTGACAAGTACGGTCATCTGGTTAATGACGATGAGACCGACCACCGTCAAGGTTATCCCAGAAATAATTACAGCGGATTGAACTCACTTCGGGCAAGATTGAAAAACCGGCATTGGGATGGAATCTCGCCGTTTGATTCTACAAGTATTGTATATGGCAACAACGGAGATGATTCCGAAAAACCGGGCATAATCGTTTCTGAAAAGACGGAACTCATACAAGCCGGAAATTGCATCGGGTCGCCTGTCTATTTCTTTTTTAACCTCAATACGGCGCACCTGACGGATGCTTCCCAAATGCTTAACCTTGATGAACTGGCTCGCGTGGCCAAGAAATACGGATTATCCGTGAAAGTGACCGGCGCGGCCGACAGTTCGACTGGAACTCCCATACTTAATGGTTCATTAAGCACATTGAGAGCGGATCATATCGTTGCAGAATTAGAAAAGCGTGGCATACCGATCGAACGCATCGTCAAGGTAAGCAGGGGCGGAATAGCCGACCATGTGCCGGTCGAAGCCAACAGGCATACGAAAGTAGAGCTGTTCTTTTAGTTTTTACATTCATTGTTATCAAGTCCCTCAATCCATAATTCGGATTGCAGGGACTTTTTTGTGAATGGCTATCATAACGTTATCAATGAGAGTAATAAGATTACAGGGTTACTGAATCCTGATTACGATTCGTATGACTGATAATATTTTCTGTCGAATTATGGAAAAATCCGCTTACGAGTACAAGATATTCCGGTAGAATACCGTTATTACTCCAAAGCAGTTCTATCCCGAAAAGTTCCGAGAGGGTATGTGCTATATCGAATCCGAATGCTTCAAGCGAGGGTCGTACTTTGTCCGGATGCAGGCAAGGACGGTTGCATTTGCGGGCGCATTCGGAATCTGGACAGTATAGGCATTTTCCTACATAGGCGAATGCCCGACCTCCGAATCTGAGTTCCAGTTTCAACAGTTCTTTTTCTATCCTGATTCGTTCAGGCCTGATTAACTCTTGTGATTTGTCTATCGGGATGCCTTTTTCGATAGGAACAATTTTGGTAGCCATAAGATAGGCATACTTGTATTGGCGCAGAAATGCTCCGGTATCGAAATCGAACGGCGGGCATCCCCAACTGTTCCCGTAGTTGGAGCATTGCTTGCATAGCTCGATGAAGCGTTTTTCATCTCGGAAACGTAAAATGTATTCGTCCACGCTGATATTTGTCGTGAAATTCTCTGTGATGTATCCTTTGCTCATTGCTTCACTTTAATGGAACCTGTTGCGGTATCGAACGTCACGGAATTATTACGGAACAGCCGTTCGATGCAACCGCTCCGGCGCATCTCTTCGGTCGGCAGGCACGACAGGCAGGGCGGGTCGATAAGGGCTATCGCATCGGTGAGCGACAGGGCGATATCCAGCTCGTGAGTGGAAAAAAGGATGCACTTGTTTTCTTCATGCGCCAGCCGTGCCAGTAGCGTACACAATTCGTAGCGGTTGGGCATGTCGAGAAACGAGGTGGGTTCGTCGAGCAGAATAATCGGCGTGGATTGAGCAAGGGCGCGTGCGATCATGATGCGCTGGCATTCGCCGTCCGACATCTTGTCCATTGTGCGTTCCGCATAATCTTCCATGCCCACCGAGGCGAGCGACCGCATAACGATCTCCGTGTCGGCCTTCTGCATCCTTCCTATCCAATTGGTATAGGGTGCGCGGCCGATAGCCACGACGTCCTCGCATTTGAGGTTGGCGATGCGTGTGCGCTCGGTCGTGACGAATGCCAGTGTTCTTGCTCTCTCTACAACCCGCATATCAGCGGCGTTATGCCCGTCGAGCAGGATTCTACCGGCATAACGGTGGTTCAGTCCGGCGATGGCGCGGAGCAGCGTCGATTTGCCCGTGCCGTTGCGCCCGATAAGGGCTGTCAGTTTGCCCTTTTCTATGGTGGCTTCCACCTCGCAGAGCAAAGTTCGCTCGCCGTAGCCTATGGAAAAATCGTGTAACTCTATCATGCTGTAACGGATTTGTTGCGCAAGACCACCCACACCACAATGGGGATTCCCAGCAATGCGGTGATGGCGTTGATCGGCAGGGTGAACAGTTTGGAAACGAGGTCGCAAAGCAGCAGCACGGAAGCACCCGAAAGAACGGTTCCCGGCACGAGCACCCGATGGTCTCTGTTGCGGAACAGCATCCGCGTGACGTGGGGCATGGCCAGCCCGATGAAACCTATCGGACCGCAAAAGGCGGTCACCGTGCCGGCCAGCAACGTCGTGGAGAGGAACAGCAGTCCGCGTGAGCGACGGACGTTCAGCCCCATCGTCACGGCATACTCCTCGCCGAACAGCAGCAGGTTGAGCGGCTTGATGGTGATTACGGCCAACAACAATCCGGCGATAATCGACGGGATGAGTACCGCAAGCTGGTTGAAGGTCACGTCGCCGAGCGATCCCATCGTCCAGATGACGAACGATTTGAGCGCCGCCTCGCTCGACAGGTATTGGAGTATCTCGACTACGGAACTGATGCCCGAGCCGAACATCATGCCCAGGATGAGGATGACCATGATGTCCTTGATGCGGCGGCTGACCGCCATCACGACCAGCAGCACGAGTGCCGCGCCGAGCCATGCCGCGCCGGCGATGCCGAGCGACTGCACGAACGAGTGCGCCGAGACGCCCAGCAGGGGAGCCCCCAGCAGGAACAGCGCTACGCCCAGCCCGGCGCCCGAGCTGATGCCCAGCACATAGGGCCCGGCCAGCGGGTTGCGGAAAAGGGTCTGCATCTGCAGGCCGCTGGCGGCGAGCGCCGCGCCGGCCAGAAGTGCCGTGACGGCTTTGAGCAGCCGTATCCGCAGGATGATGTCCCGTATGGCGGGGTCGCAGTCGCCGCCCGTGAGCGCCGCCCAGATGTCGGCGGGCGCCACGGCGACCGAGCCGACCAGGAGGTCGGCCGTGAAGAGCACCACGGTCAGCAGCGCAAGCGCCGTGAAGAGGAATGTGGTTCTGCCGGCTGCCATTTAGCGGTACTGGAATTTGAAGGAGGTTTCGTAACGTACGTCGACGGGGAGGCCGTTGGCCGTGCCGGGCGTCCACCTGGGGGATTTCTTCAGGGTGTCGATGGTGAAGACTTCATAGCCCTGCCGCACCATGGCGATGCCGTCGTTGAAAGGATAGGCCTTGGTATACCGGCAGGGGATGGCTTCGGTGCCGTTGCGGTCGGCTAAGCCGTAGAGCGAACCCCGTTTGATGACGGCGCGCCCGTCCGAGAAATAGCGGAACCACGGTTCCGCGCCCGATGCCGCCGTTTGCAGGCAGAGCAGAGCCGACAGGAGCATTGCGAGCCGTTTCATTATTCGAGCCTTTTATAGTAGTAGAGTTCCGCGGTGTCGGCGGCTTGGGGATTGAATATGGCGCACAGGTCGTGCAGCACCAGGTCGGGGCGTATGACGCCCGACTCCCAGAAATCGGAGCCTCCGGCAGGGGTCTGGCGGCGGTTGTTGTTGAAGACCTGCCGGTTGCGAACGGCGGGGACGTCCGCGAACTTGGGGTTCTGGGCCGTGAGTTCGGCCAGGGTATTGCACGGGCCGACGTTGATCCACGTGTCGGCGGCTGAGGCCAGCAGGTAGGCCTCTTCGAGGTCGACGGCGACCGAGGTGTCCGAGTTGTTTTTCGTGTAGACGTATTCGCCGCCGGCGTCTTCGATCAGGCGCACCATGAAACTCCGCGACGAGGGCATGAACCAGGTGTCGCGGTAGGGCGTGTTGAGCATCACTTTCGGGCGGGAACCGCCGGCTGCCCCGGCGATTCGGGCCTTGAGCGCGTTATAGCGTGCGGCGATCCCGCGGAAAGTCTCGGCACCCTTGTCGCGGACGTTGCACAGCTCGGCGGCCACCATCAGCCATTCGGCCTTGCCCAGAGGCGACTCTTCCATATAGTCCCCGATATATATATAAGGAATGCCCAGTTCGCGGAGCTTGCCCGTGACGACGGTGTTTTCGCCCGTCACGCCGTAGAGCAGGACGAGGTCGGGCCGCATGGAGGCCAGCAGTTCGAAGTTGAGGTTGGTGTCGTATCCCACGTCGCGCACTTCGCCGCAGTAGCGGTGTTCGTTGACGTAGGTGTTGCTGATGTAGTCGATGCCCGAAACACCGGAGATGCGCCGCACCTCGCCCAGGGCGTCGAACATGGCCACATGGCTCGAAGACATGCAGACGACGTGCCGCACGGGGGCTTTCACGACCTGGGCGTCGAGACCCGCCGGGGCTTTGGCCCCCTCGCGCAGGATGAGCAGGTGCTGCTCGACGTTGCCGGCCCCCTGCCACGGGTTGCGGACGGTGACCAGGGTCGCGGCGTCCTTGTCCGAGCCGCGGATGTCGAATCCCGAAGCATATTCGGGTGTGTAGACCTCGATTGTGAAATCTGCGGCAGAGCGCGTTGCGGAGCCTCCGCAACCGCTGGCCAGGAACCCGGAGAATACCGCTATGAGAAGTGCGAATCGTTTCATTGAGGACAAAATTAGAAAAAAATCCCGCAGAAATGTGACGATTTGTGAAAAATACACTATATTTGCACTCCGAAACGCTACGGGGTGTAGCTCAGCCCGGTTAGAGTACGCGTCTGGGGGGCGCGTGGTCGCAAGTTCGAATCTTGTCACCCCGACAAGCGAAAAGCCTTGATAATCTGATGATTGTCGAGGCTTTCTTGTTTTTGGGCATTTTTCGAATCCTGTGTGTTCGACCCCTTTCCTACGGCGTTCTGCGCGGGGTGTGTAAACCAAGGTGTAAACCGAAATCGGTATGGACGCCACAATTTCAGTAATTTGTTTCAAGAGCAAAACCCTTGCAAACGGGGAGCATCCGTTGATGTTGCGTGTCACGAAAGACCGCAAACGCATTATGAAAAGTCTGGGTTTATCGGTGCATCCCAACGATTGGGATTTCGACCGCAATGAGCCGAAACCCAAATGTGCCAATCGCAAGTACATTCAGCAAATCATTCTCAAAGTCAAATCCGAGTACCAGACCAAACTGTTGGAGAAGTCCGCCCGTGAGGAGGACTACACCGCTGAAACGCTTGTAAGGGAGCAGGCCAAGCCTCAAATCCAGACAGAAACGGTAGACAGTTTTTACCGACGTACAATCGCTCAATTAAAGCAAGAGGGAGCGGTAGGCAACGCTTATGCCTATATGAACTCTTATTACCTGCTCAAAAAGTTCAACGACGATAAGCCCTTGTCCTGCCTGTTCAGCCAGATAGACGATGCGTTTTTGAGTGCTTTCGAGAGTTGGATGCGTTCACGAGGCAACAAAGAAACGACATTGAGTTTCCAGATGCGTACCTTACGAGCCGTATTCAACCGAGCCGTAAAAGCCAAGATTGTCAGCAAAGAGAAAAATCCCTTTGCGGAGTACAAGATTAGTAAATTCAACACCCGAACGCCGAAAAGAGCGTTGAGCAAAGCCGACATAATGAAGATTGTAAATGCTGACTGTACGCTTGAAAAGCCTGTTTGCCGATTGGCACACGACCTGTTCGTATTCTCCTACCTGTGCGGTGGAATTTCATTTGTCGATATTGCCAATCTTACTCCAGAGAGCATTGCCGAGGGGCGATTGATTTATCGCCGTCAGAAAACACATGGAGCAATCAATATTCCATTTTCCGAACAGGCAAAGGTCATTGCCGAGAAATATGCGGCTTATTGTGAGCATGCAGGCTACTTGTTCCCTATTCTCAATATGCACAGGCACATCACGCCACAGCAGAAACAGAATAGAGTTCATAAGGTCTGCCGACAGGTAAATCTGGCCTTACAGGATTTTGCCAAACGACAGGGGATAAAAGCGACGGTCACCACCTATGTAGCTCGTCACTCATTTGCAACCGTACTGAAAAAGTCGGGTGTAAATATCGGCATCATTTCCGAGGCATTGGGGCATCATAGCCTCAAAACCACACAGATTTACTTGGATTCGTTTGAGAACAGCCAAATCGACGCGGCGATGCAGAATTTGCTATGACGAGTGACGTATTTTGGAATATGCCGATTTATTAACCCCCTGAAAATTGTGTCACCTTTAAAAAGAGATTGTCTGGAAACGGACAATCTCTTATTTTTTTGCTAACTTTAAAGAACTAACCATTAAAACTATACCTACTATGAGCGATTATGTTGTAAGCGAATCCGAGTATGAAGCCATGATGGATGCCGAGAACGCCCAGTTCGTAGAACTGAAAGCGGTTTCTTGGTCTGATTTACCCGCCATCGACAATGAAACCGCATTCAGTATGCTGCTTTTACTGATGGAGAAAACACAATACTTGGATTTAATCTGCCGTGCGGCATCGGGCATGGCCTATTATGAATTTGAAGATGTAAACAATATCAAGCGTCAATTATATCTGAACCCCGATATGGTGGATTTTACGCTATGCTACTTGCAAAACGGCCGCAAACGTTCGAACTATCCCAATATCAGCAATGTAGACAAGAATGTCGATGAAGCCTATCTCCTGCGTTTATTCAAACATGACAGAGACCGAAACGTCGGTCGATATAATACCGTCAGCAAGGAATATAAGGCCGTTTACGAATACGGAAGAATCAATTACGGCACATTCCCCTATACGACGGCAGAAGTCGATGAAAAACTAAATCAACTCTGATTCCGATGAAACTTTCAGATATAACCGTCATGCCACCCATTGTTGGTTTGAATGTACAGGAACGGGAATTGTGGGAATTGGCATTCTCGGATAATACTCGTTATTGCCATCTCTTCCGTAAGATGGTACGGGATGGCGTACAAATCAACGGGCAACTCCGTCTTGAACACGGTATTCCCGAATTTCATATAAAGATAGCTGTCGAAGATAGACCAGCCTCTATTTCAGTCTGGCTTACCCCCGAATATGAACATTTCCTATTAAAATATCTGTTTACGGGTACTAATACAGGATTCCCGACATACCTTAAAGATTACCATATTCCCAATCCCCATTCCGACGCAGATTATTTCTACAAGCATATAAAGCGAGAGGTGGAGCGAGGTGCGGCAATCTTTCGGGATGAAGAACAGGACGGCATAAAGGGAACGCGCGTCATGGCCAAATATCCGTTCGGGAGTATCGACTATGGATTCTACCCATTGGCACAGGCGGATTTATTAGCAAAGCTGGCGACCACGATTCCCTATGCCTATTCCTTTGCACCGACAGACATTCCCGACCTGCAAAACAATAAACTGCCGATAGAAGAACGGGATATTGCCGCAGGTCAGCATTTGGATTCGGTATTTAAAGAGATACCCACCGATACGATTATCGACAAGACCATTTGCGGCGTCGGTGCTACATGGTTGGAAATTCATTCCGAACGGAACTCGATTATCATTGAACCGAACGTACCCGTCATAATCGGCAAGGAGCAACAGCATCCGAACATTATCGGAGTATATGGGGAAACGATGTCGGCAGAGGTGATTAAACAACGGATTTCAGAGCAGACAGGCCCTGTGAAGCTAATGACTACTCCCGACAGCTATCCGAAAGTAATCAATGCGCTCAAACAACTGAAAATTCCCTATCTGCAACAGTATTTCCTGCTGTTCGATGAATGCGAGAAGATAGTGGCCGAGGTGGATTACAGACTGCATATAACCTTGCCTATTGACGATTTCTTTAAATTCACCCACAAAGCGATGGTTTCGGCAACTCCGATTGTCATAGACGACCCGCGTTTTGAAGAACAGGGATTTAAAATCATTAAGATAAGGCCGACATACGATTACAGCAAGGAATTGGAGTTGAAGCCGACCAACAATGTAGAGGTTATGCTAAGGCAGACCCTCGACGACTTTAAGGAAAGCACCACGCCAATCTGCATATTCTATAATTCGGTGCAGGGTATTAAGGAATTGATTGATTCGTTCAAGATAGGAGATGATACGCATGTCTATTGCAGTACGGATGCTTGTAAGGAACTCCATAAAGAGGGGTACAAGGCATTTGATTCCGTAACGGACACAAGCGGAAAAACCGTATTGAACAGATATAATTTCTTTACCAGCCGTTTCTATTCCGCGGTAGATATTACGCTCGATTATAAGCCCGTGGTCATTATGGTTACGCAGGTTTATAAAGCACTCCCCAAACAGACGCCCTATTCACTCATCGACCCCGAAACGGAAGCAATCCAAATTGTGGGCAGATTCCGCAACGGTACGGAGCAAATCATCCATATAACCAACACCAACTCCGAGATGATATATAAAGACAAAGCGGAATTGGAAACGTTTTTAAAGGAGCAACACGCAGGATTTCATAAACTGCTCGATTTGAGAAAGACATTGACAACGCAGGGTGAACTCTATCTTGTAGACCAAGCCATAGAACGTGTCGAATACAAGCGTTTGGGATTTGTAACGGATAAAGGAGAAATCAACTATTTCCGCTACAACAACGCCTATCTGGACGAACGGCTGAAAATCCTTTACCGCTATCCCGCAACACTTTATAAAGCCTATTGCCGAAGCGGAGCATTTAAAGTCGTATCCAATGCGGAATATATGGCTTATACGGATGAAGAACGCAAGGAATTAAAGAACGAGAAATCCAAATCGGAACGAATCAAATTGCTTTTCACTCTGTTTTCCCGTTTGGAACTTTCGGATAAGTTTTATGACAAGCAATTCTATCAAGAGTTGCAGAACGAATACGCCCTTTATTACGAAGCGTATCACACGATAGGATTGCGGAAAGTCAAAGAGTTGAATTATATTGATTCGGATGTCCGTACAGAGATAAAGCGTGTCAAATTCTTAAAACAGGCGAAAGCCGAAAGTGTCATTCAAGAGGTTTATGCCGCCTTTACCCCGAATACAGCCTATAATACAGCAGAAATTAATTCAAAGATGCAGGCCATTTATGATAGTCACAACATTGAATATGACAAACGAGGGATAAGCAATTTTATAACGCTATACTTTGAAGCAACCGAAACACGAACAGGAATAAAACGAATTTGGAAATTGGGAAATAAGAAACTGTAATTGATAATAAGTACAAATGAACTGTAACAGTCGAAATAAACTTTTTAAACAACTGAGCCTTCCTATTAAAAATGAGTTGTTTGACTCCATAACTAAATTTTCCACACAAATAAACACGTTGCCAAATATATTTGGTATAAAAAAGTGGAACGAGAATTATAACCGCGCTATGGATACAATAATCCCTAAAATTCCGATTATCAAAATCCCCGCAATTAAGTTTCCTCCTATTGAATTAATAAATCCTATTACGGATTACGCCAAACAATATTCACAACTGTTTGATTCTTTTAAGACCCAATGGGAACAAATAATTGAATGTATCAATGTTTCGTATCCAGAGAATCTAAAACTACTTGCTAAACATGGTTGGTATATTGAGTTAGATACAGACAAATCTTTAGCCCATATTATTGCTATTGATTTCAATGATGGCTATTCTGATATTGCAGAAGAACTGATGCTCGATTATTATATTAAAAGTGCAGACCGAATTTTTAAAGATTTGTGCAAGCGGCATTCTAAAAGAGCATCTATCTTGACTGAAATAAAAAAATTGTATGATTTAGAATTATACAATTCAAGCATTATGTGCCTATTGTCCCAAATTGACGGGGTTTGTTTTGATAAAGTTGATCAACTTTTTTTTATACGAGATAAGGATAAATATCTACCTAAAATGGTAAAACCATTATCCGAACTGCAAGATGAATTTCTTAAAATGTTTCTCTCACCATTGCTGGAATCTTGCCCTATTTTTGCGGGTGAGGAGCATCTAAATCATTTCCCATGTAAATTAAATCGACATAGAATATTACACGGCAAAGATTTAGAATTCGGTCAAAAGAGTAATTTCTTAAAATGTCTTTCTTTATTAAAATATATCTCCGATCTATTAGGACTTATCGAGAGAGAAAAAGAGAATGGAAATAACGTGTAAAATTGTTTTGTGACATATTTTCAATATTTCTCTTTTATATACCCCTTGAAAATTGTGTCACTAAATAGAACCATATTATAATCACAACTAAAAATGGATGATAAATTTTGGGCTGTTTTATCAAATGGAAAATTCGTAGAAGCAAATAGTTGGGATGATCTTCAAAAAATGCTTGTTGCGTATAAAGAAAATGTCAAAATGTATATTGCAAGATATTATTATCGTCCCTATATTACTCAATATGGAAATTCTTATTATTGGCCCCATTTTCAGATTTTAGATAAACGAGGAAATGCAAGACCATACAAAAGAGGGCGTTTCAAAATTATCAATATAAATCCAGATTTCGGAAGTTATTATTTCAAACATCGTAGGTTGACCATACTAGATTATAAAACACGGGAAATTACAGAACATTTAATGTACAACGAATGTCATGACGCAAAATTATTTTATAATGATTTGCTTGTCTTGCTTGCAGAATTAGAGCAAAAGGAATACAAAGAAAAACAACTTGAAATATGATTATTTAATTGGGTAGCATCACTCACAAATATAATACTAAGTCAGATAATAAAGCAATGACATATTTCGGGAATTTTCAATTTATATACCCTTTGAAAATTACGTCACCGATTTTTCTCTTTTATATACGCGCCGTAGGCGCTCGTCAGAAACAGGCTATAATGCCTGTTTTTGTTTATATAATCCATACACACAGCTACTCCCTATCAAAGCCCCCTCCCCGTTGTCAAATGTAAAACCGTTTCATATATGAAAACACTTGACAGAAAGGCGGCGGAGATTTTCCGCGCATTGTTGGCATTAAAAACAACCAAAATCGACAACTCGGACGGTACTTATATGCCCGTCCACATTGAACTGATCGGCCGTATCGACAACTACAACTTTTTCTCGCTGGCTCATTACGGACAACAGAACGGAGATGCCATGCGCGACCCCGAAATGCTCTTTGCCCTGCACAAAGAAACACAGCAATTCATTCCGTACTACTATCGCAATGATTATTGCGGCATCGAGCAGAACAGCGTGAAATGGTCGGAAGATGGCGTCTTTCTGAACCGTCGCTTACAGGCAGAACACACCACATTCGCTAACCAATGGCTCCGCAACATAGCCGCTCAACAGCATATCCTATGACAGCACAACGATTGGTAGAAAACTGCGTACTTACGAATCAAACCGCAGTCGTGGATGAAATGCTGAACAAGCACTTGCTTCCCGAAGAATATATCTATCCGTTCTTGGGTGATGTCATGGAATGGTGGTTGATTGATTCGTGGCTGGCCGAACGGCTGAAACGAGAGGGAGAGGTTATCATCGACGAATACGATTGCTGTTGGTGGGGCAGGTTAGCGAGCGGGCAGGCTATCTGCATGGATAGCGTGATACAGAAGATTGCAGGAGAGTGAAAACGCAACTGCATTTTTCTTTATTGGAAATCATAAGTTACAGAGATTAGGGGTATTGCTAGTTCGAGAAGATTTTGCAACCTCTAATTTCTGTTTTTATGCTGTCGTAAGGTCGAGAATTGAGTATCTGAACTATCTGTAACTCATAATTACAGAGATTATGCAGGCGTAACGACAAAATCTTCTACTCCAATTTACAGATAACAAAGTTTTGAATCCATAAGCCGTGCTATTGCATGGGAACTTTGTTTTGACAAATTTTGATACGGCAACAGCCCTCTAAAAGGAGGTTAGTTATTGCACAAACCAATTTTGTTCCCTACATTTGTAGGACATACGAACAAACACGGAAAGTGTAAGTTTATTCTCGAAAGTCGAACGTAGGAAATTCGCATTTTAGCAGAGAGTAAGCGGACTAACCTTTCGTCATATCCTTATAGGGTACGGCGTGGGGCTGTTGCTTATTTTAATAAATCAGTTGATAAATATATCAATCTGACAAACAGACTTTTAAGAAGATTTTACAGGGGTTTTAGTAACGATTTGGAGAATGTGCGAAATTCGCTACTTTGCGTAATCATCTTGTCAAATAACCCTTGTCAAAAACAAAGGTAGGAATTTTCTTTGAACTTGCAAAAATATTCGATTTAAGTGCTAAATACAAAACGAAGGCACGAGGTTATGAGCCTCGTACCTTCTTCCCTTTTATTTCTTGTTACCGTGTTAGATGGCTTTGATGACGAATGGGCAATAAGATTAAAATGGTTTTCTGCAAATTACGAAAAATAATTGATATATAGCCTATTTTCCGGTAATAAAAATGTAGCGACGGTGTTTCACAACTCTGTCGCTACCGCTACAACTAAAACAAGTTTTTAACCTTAATTTTTATCTTCATTACAAATGAATACAAAATAGTTGATATTTGCAAATCATCTGTCCGTTTCCGGTACGAGCCATTCGGGGGCATGAAAAAATGGTATGCCGCATGATAGTGGTCGGAAATGCGCCGGAGCCCGATTCGGATGTGTCGGATGGAAAAAAGGACTCCGTCGTTATACGACGGAGTCCCGGTTTATGAGTGAAACGGATCGGCGGGGTTAGAAATTGCCTTTGTCCTTGCGGTCCCACCACAGACGGGTGCCACCGGTGTCGCCGTCGCCTTTCACTTCGGAAGATTCAGCCTTCAGCAGCTGGATGGCATTGTTCACCTCGACGGTGTTGGAGCTCAGTTCCGTTTCGTTGTACAGCAGGCGGCGCGGGCCGAGCTGCGTGTCGATGATCGAGGGGGCCAGATTTTGCTTCGGACGGAAGAGTTTGGGGTAGCCCGTGCGGCGGTAATCGGCCCACGCTTCGGTCGAGAGCGGGAAGTTGGCGATCCATTTCTGGGTGATGATGCGTTCGAGCTTTTCTTCATTCGAAGCGCCTTCGTCCCACTTCACCGTGATACTGGTGGTCGGATCGGAGTTGTATTCCGGCTTCCACGGGTCCGTATAACCCTCAGGTGAGGAGGTATCGTCGTTGATGTAGCTGCTGATAGCCGCATCGTCGATAGCCGCCCAGTCGGGGGCCGTCAGTTTCTTCTCGGTCCATGCTGCCGCGGCGTCGGACTGTCGGTAGCTCTTCTGGTTGCGGATGGAAACCTCGATACCCTTTTCATAGAGTTCCTTTACGCTCTGCTGCCCGGCGTCGGTCCAGCGAAGTTTGGCTTCGGCGCGCAGGAACCAGCCTTCGGCGGCGAACATGATGGGCTGCGGCGTCGCATATCCGCCGGCCAGAAACGAGTAGTAGACGCGCTGGTTGTCGTTGCCGCCGTTCTTATTGCCCAATTCGCAGCCTACGGGAACTCCGATGTATTGCGCTCCCTTGCGGATCAGGATGTCGCTTTCGTTGTATATGTCCTCGTTGTTCTGGTCTTTCTCGCCTGTCGGTTCGGCGGTCTTCTTGACCAGATGGCGGACGTTGGTGGTGAAATAGAGCGGGCGGCGCGGGTCGTTGTAGCCGTTCATGAACGCTACGATCGACGAACCGATGCCCGAATCCAGCCAGTCCATCATGCGGCGCAGTTCGTTCGAGTAGGACTTGTTGATAAGGATGTCCTTGTCTTCGAGGACTCCGGCCTGAATGGCTTCCTTGGCGTATTTTTCAGCATCGACGGGGTTTACCTTGACGATGCGCAGCGCCATGCGCAGCTTGAGCTGGTTGGCGATCTTCTTCCAGAGCGTGCGGTCGCCGTTGCACCAGCAGTCGAACGATGCGAGACCTGCGGTCTCCGTATCCAGTCCTTCGAGCGCTTTGTCCAGCTGTGCGAATATCGCCTTGTAGATATCTTCCTGTTTGTCGTATCGGGGTTTCACGATGTTTTCATTGTATATCTTTCCGGCTTCAAAGTACGGAATATCACCGTAATAATCCGTCAGTTTAAGGAAAGCCTCTACTTTCAGGATGCGTCCGATGGCATTCAGATTGACTTCTTCCGGGTTGTCGGTGGTCTGGCTGACCAGTGCGACGGCATTCTTAATGATATCGGGATAATAGGCTACCCAGAGGCGTTCCATATAGGCAATGTTCTTTTTGGCTTTTCCGCCGTACTCCTGCATACTCCAGCCGCCAATCCAGTGGTTGACGAATGCACCCGGGTAGATAAAGTAGCGGATGGTGTTCTGCATATATTGTGAATGAGTCAATTGTATGGTCGGAATCAGCAGATGCGGGGATATGCTGGTTGCCTTGGTTGGATTCTCGTTCAGTTCAGTCAGGTCTACACAGCTGCACAGGCAGATGAGGCCGATAAATAAGGAACTCCATTTTATATTTTTCATGTTGATATGCGTTTTAGAATTTGACATTGATGCCGAAGCCGAAGGTGCGGCGTGAGGGTAATGAGCCATACTCGAAGCCCTGTCCGTTACCGTTGTTGTAAGAAGATTCAGGGTCGATGTTGTCTACTTTTGAATAGATCAGCAGCAGGTTGCGACCGTAAGCCGAGAGGGTGACGGACTCGATCGGAGTATGTACGAACCACTTCTTGGGGCATGAGTAAGAGAGTGATACTTCACGCAGTTTCACGAAAGAGTTGTCGCAGATGAACGGTTCGGGGGAAGAGTTCTGCAAGGCTTGCCAGTATTTGGCGGGATCTACGTACACATCGTTGGGCACATAGCTTACGTTACCGTCGGCATCGGTTACGGCTTTTACTCCCTTACCTACATAACCTCCGGTCGGTGTCCAGTCTTTGGCATCTACGTTGGCCGACAGGCGGGCTTGCTCGGAGGCGTACCAGCCTTCGCGTCCTTCCAGGGTTTCTTTGGAAGTACCGTTTACGTGCGACTGCATCTTACTCATGGAATAAACGTCCGCACCGAATTTCATATCTACCAGTACACTCATTGATAAGTTTTTGTAAGAGAAAGCATTGCGGAAACCTAAAGTGAAGTCGTAGTTGCCGTTTCCTAATACGGATACTTTATCGTCGAAAGTAGGCAGACCGTTTTCATAAATCACTTCGCCGGCTTCTGTACGGTTCAGTTTCTTACCTACGATGACACCGTAAGGTTGTCCTTCGCTTGCGTAGATGAAGGCGTTGGCCCAGCGGGCGGCTGCCAGTTCAAAGTCTTTCACGTCTTCGTGCAGTTTCACTACTTCATTATAGTTCTTGGCGAAGTTGATATTGGCATCCCAGGTGAAGTTTTTGGTTTTCACCGGTACGAGTGACAGAGAAGCTTCGATACCTTTGTTGGAAATCTCACCGGCATTGATCATGGCACGGCTGTATCCGGTAGATTGTGAAACCGGCAATGACAGGATCTGGTCTTTGGTTATCTGTTGGTAGTAAGTAAAGTCCAGTCCCAGACGGTTATCCAGAAAACGCACATCCATACCTACTTCGAAAGAGTAAGTCGAGGTCGGTTTCAGGTTGGCATTAGGCACGGAACCGGAAGTGATGTAACCCAGAGAAGTTCCTTTATTGGTATAAGGTTTCAGACCGTATTCCAATTGAAGCTGATAGGGGCTTGTGTCACCACCTACTTTAGCCCATGAAGCACGCAACTTACCGAAGGTGAACCATTCTTTGTGCTCAAAGAGGTTGGAGAATATCAAGCTTCCCGAAACCGAAGGATAGAAATAAGAACGGTTCTTGGGGCTTAGAGTGGACGACACGTCATTACGGAACGTTGCATCGAGGTATGCAAACTCTTTGTAGCCCAAGCTGACCTGTCCGAACAGGGAGCGCACGGCTTTACGCACCAGGGCATGCTCGGTTTCTATGCTGGAATAGTTGGTGATGTCCTGTAAACCGGGAATTACCTGCGTTTGTCCGGTCTGGATCATAGATTCGTACTCATAGCGCATCACATTGCCGCCGACGAAAGCCGATACATCGAAATCACCGAAACGCTTTTGGAAACGAAGCATCATCTCGAAGTTATACTGCATCACGTTGTTGGTCATTTCCTTCATCATTCCATCGGTAAATCCGGGGGTATACATCGGAGTGAAATCGGTGAAGCGGAAGGTGTAGGAGTCCAGACCGGCTTTGAAGCTGGCTTTCAGATAATCGGTGAATGCATAGTAGAGGCGTCCCTGTCCGATGAGGCGGTCGCGTTTGGACTTATTGCTCATTTCATTGATTACCCAGTAGGGGTTGATGCGGTATTTGTCACCGTTCCAGTCATTGTAACGTCCGGTTTCGTCCTTGTAGTTACTGGATAACCATTTCTGGTCAAAACTCGGCGCGATACCTATCAGGGCATTACCAAGATTACTCGGACTGTCGGACAGGGCGGGGCGGTTCTGCACGGATTCGTAACTGTAAGTGGCCTGTGCTTCTACGGTCAGGCGTTTGGAAAGCTGGGTGTTTCCTTTAAAAGAGACACTGGTACGGCTCAGTTCCGATTCGGGCACGATATCCCAGTTGCGCATATCAGATACGGATACACGGAAAGCCGACAAGTCATTGGTCTTACTGAAGGCAACGGCATTGGTGGTAGTGATACCGGTATCGAAGAAACTCAGGATGTTGTTGTTCACATTACCATACTTCCGTATCTCATCATTATAGATATGTACATCCATGTTGGGGTCTAACTTTCCACCCCAAGCTACTTGCGAAGTAGTCGATGCCGACTGACCGGACATCGAGGGACGCCCGTCGCGGCCCTGACCGTAGACGCGCTGGTAATCGTCGAAGCCGGTCAGTAATTTAACAATGCTCAGGTTGGATGAGAACTCCACACCTATACCCTTTTTCTTCTGGGCGGACTTAGTGGTGATGAGGACAACACCGTTGGAAGCTCTGGAGCCATAAAGTGCGGAAGCGGACGGGCCTTTCAGGATAGAAATGTTTTCAATATCATCCGGGTTGAGGGAGGACAATACGTCACCATAGTCGTAACCACCCCATTTGCCTGCACCTTCCAGTTCCGTATTGTCCACCGGCATGCCGTCGATGACATACAGAGGTGTATTGTCGCCCGTGAACGAACGGGAACCGCGGATCGTGATCTTGGAAGATGCAC
>OMFQ01000703.1_pt1 | contig 17117 bp, 9 predicted proteins | sample 1645671 | NCBI WGS metagenome assembly OMFQ01 (sample SAMEA103958119, study PRJEB25191) | human gut metagenome | biome: human-associated habitat [ENVO:00009003]; feature: intestine environment [ENVO:2100002]; material: feces | place: Germany | collected 2013/2015
GACGACCGGGACGCACGGAAGGGGCATCCCGCCCCGGGCCGCCGCTCCCCTATCCGGCATAACTGTGCATGCCGCCCAACAGGAAATTGACCCCGAAATAGGTGACCAGCACCGAGAGGAACGCCGCGATGCAGAACCAATGGAAAAACAACGGCCGGCGAAACCACGGCAGGGAACCGGCATGCAGGGGCAGCGCATAAACCAGCAGCGTGACGAGCGCCCATACCTCCTTGGGATCCCAGCCCCAGTAGCGTCCCCACGACACATTGGCCCAGACGGCACCGACGAAGATACCGGCGGCGAGGCAGAAGACGGCCGGATAGAGCATCAGCCGGCTGACGGCCTGCAACTGCGCGGCCGCCCCGCGGGCGCGGCGGTGCAGGACGACCCCTGCCACGCCGCCGAACATGACGAACGCCAGCAACGCATAGGCCGCCATGACCAGCATCACATGGATGCAGAGCAGCGGCGAGTCGAGAACCGGCATCAGCTGCGTGATCTGAGGGTTCGACTCCCCCATCATCGAAACCATCAGCGACAGCCCGGCGATCAGGTAACCGAAAGGCAGCAGGAACAGGAAGCGGCGGGCGAAGAGCAGCGTGAGCAGCAGCGTACACCATGCCATGAAGCGCATCGTTTCATAGCCGTTCGAAACAGGCCAGTGGCCGCTGACATAGCCCCGCAGCGCCAGCATCAGCGTAAGATACAGTCCTCCGGCGGCAACGCCCGCAAGGAGCCAGCCCCGGGTTTTCGCCCCGAAAGCCCGCCCGCGCACCATCCGGCGGCAGGCTTCGAGGAATCCTCCGATCCCAATCAGGATGAATGCCGCGGCGAGCGGCAGCGACCAATCGAGCCGGTTATAGAGTTTTTCGGCACGGAAACGCAGCCCGGAAGGCATATGCGCCCCGCCCTCCTTCTGCTGGTAGTTGCGGATCTTGCGCAACACCCCTGCGACCCCCGCCCAATCCCGTTTTACGACCAGTTCGCTGACGTAGTTCATGGCCCGGCCGATAAAGAGCGCCTGCCCGTGAGGCAGCTCCCGCGGCAGGTCGTCGACCTGCGACGCCCAGCGCAGCAGGCTGTCCGAAGGGTCGGTATAGGGAAAAATCCGCAGCATACTGCCCGTGCAGACCATCCCGATGATGTTGAATTTCTCATCGGCCTCGCCCGCCGGACGCCCGGCAGCCCCTTCGAGCCGGTATTCGTTGACCCGGTTGCGGAAATCCGACAGCCGCGCATAACGCCCGCCGACCTCCAGCAGGCGGCGTGCCCCGGCACTCCTGATGCGGATCATCGGTTCGCGTTTCCAGTCGTCGTAATAGAACAGCCAGCCGGAAAGCACCTGCTCGGGCGTAAGTCCCCGGTAGCGGCTCTTCCCGCAGAGTTTCACCGTAAAATCCTTAGCCAGAGTCTGCAACGGACAGATACGGTCGTTGTAGTAGACATACAGGTCGCCCAATTCCGCGGCGACCTCGCGCGGAAGCGTCTGCGGCAAGGTGTCAGCCGCCCGGGCACCCTGTACGGCCGCCGTACAGAGGACAAGGCACAGCGCCGCCTTGCGGAGCGCAGGGCTGCGCAGCAACCGCCTGAACCCCCCGCGCCTGTCGCACAGGAACGCCAGCATGGAAACGAGCAGCAGCCCGTACCCGGCATAGGTGATGCCGATGCCCCACGGATCATACGAAACGGAGAGGGTCGTACCCCGTCCGTCCTCGTCATAGGCGGACTGGTAAAACCGGTAATTCCGGAAAACCAGGATGCGGTTCATGCCGACTTCACCGTGCAGCGACCCGTCGTCGGCCGTCAGGGTGAGAAGGCTGACGAAATCCATCGGCGCACGGGTGCCGGCATAATACTCGATGCGGAAATCGTCCAGCCGGGCCCGGAAGGGCAGTATTTGCTCCGAACCGTCACGGCCGGCGAATGCGGTCGCCCCGGGATCGCCCGTGCGCAGGTGCAACGTCCCCTGCCGGCCGAAGAGCCATGTCACGGAAGCCCCCGCGAGGATGACCGCGAAAGAGAGGTGCAGCAACAGGACGGCGGGCCTGCGCCACAATTTCCGGCGGAACAGGCAGGCCAGCGCCGCGAGGGTGAGGACACCCCAAAGCGCGGCGAACCAGCCCGCGCCGTAGATATGCGCAGCGGCGAAATCCGTACCGTATATCTTTTCAAGTACCGTTGCCGTAACGAGCACCGCCATCACGGCTCCGAGCAGCCCAAAGGCAAGGCGTTTCAACAGTTTCATCCGTTCGTTCGTGTGTGAATGCATCGTCCGGACACGGCAAAGGCCGATGCACGGGGCACCGGCGCTTCGCACATATCCGGGAAGGGTTAGATGGATTCGATGAATTCGGCCACCGCGTCGCGGTCGTCCTTGCTCAGCGTGCGGAACTTCTCGACCGACCAGCGGGCGTCGCTCTGCGCCGCGCCATGCCACATGATAGCCTCGATGACCGTCCGCGCACGGCAATCGTGCAGGCGGTCGCTGGCGCCCGTGCACTTCTCGCTCAGGCCACGGCCCCAGAGCGGCGTCGTACGGCACCAGCCCGTGCGGATGTCGTTCACCATGAAGAGCCGGTGCTGCACCATGTCGGAGTAGGGCCAAATCTTCTGGTTAGGATAACGCGGCAGGCGGCTGTCGCCGTCGGCAAAGAAACCGTTGGGGTCGGTAAAGACATCGTCGCCCGTCGTCCAGGTCGGACGGTGGCAGGTGGCACAGCCGATCTCGGTGAAGAGCGCCTTGCCGCGTTTGACGTCCGCATCGTCGAGGTTACGCGCCGCCGGTACGGCCAGACCGCGGTGCCAGACCATGAAGTCGACATAGTCCTCATCGCTCATCTCGACAGGCAGTTCCTTGTTCATCAGATAGTCGTAAATATCCTGCGCGACGTCGCCCGTCTTGTTCCACGCCGGGAAAAGCGTGTAGAAATCCCGCTGCACATCGGCGTCCTTCGACGCTACTTCGGCATAAGCAGCGGTCATGTAGTGGTAACGGCGGTCGGAGCGGGTCACGTTGGTGATGTTCCAGATGGCATTGGCACCCGCCGCATCCTGCAACGGGCCGCGGCTCAGGGCATAGGTATAGCGCAGCGGATGGGTGGTCGTCCCGTAGGTCTTGACCCACTCGCCGTTCTTGAAGATCGCGGGATTGAGCGGCACGCCGTTCTGCTCCTGGCGAACGTACTCGGCTTTCAGGTCGCTGTCCGAAATGGCATCCAGCAAACCCGTACCGTAGATGCCGATGGTCGATTCGAGGCGCACGCGCACCTTGGCATAGGGCACCTCGCCCTTGGCGCCGATCAGCGGTACGTAATAGGCGTCCTCGGGGATCGTCACTTCGGGATAGATCAGGCTGTAAGACTCGCCGTCGGGAAACTTATTGCCCCACTCGTCGGTATACTCCTGCCAGCCGATCATGATCTTCGATTCGTCGATCGGGGCTTTGAACGGCGCCACGGCCCGCGTTTGCGGCATACCGGTGAGCGATGTCAGGTAATTGTCGTCCTCGTCGGTGATGACCAGCAGATAGCCGTTGCCGATCTGGTTGGTGTTGAACGCGCCTTCGATACGCTTGCCGTGGCCGTAGCCCGGGTGGCAGTGCAGGCACGAGGTGCGGATATAGAGCGGCCCGAGGCCGTAGCGCACACCCGACGAGTTGGCCGTGAAGGGTTTTTCGAACAGCGCCTCGCCGTTCAGGAAACGCTGCGTCATCGCGGCGTCGTCATCGACGACCGGCGTAGGCTGCTCGTAGGCCACCGACGTGGTGTTGAAAGCCGTGCCGAGCTTGCCGCCGGCGTAATACTCCTCGGGAACGGGGTCGGGATTCGGATCGGGGGCGGGATCCGTCCCCTTGTCATCAGCGCACGCGGCAGCCATCAGGGCTGCCGACATGCACAGGCTGTAAATCAAGTGCTTTTTCATTGCTGAAAATGGTTATTTTTCGACCGACAGTGCCGTCAGCGCCTTCGTAAGCGCGTTCACAAGGTCGTTATTGCAATAGGTGGCGGCATCCTTCCATGCCTGTGCCGTACGGTTGTCGACGAACGGGGCCGGGCAGGCCTGGATCTTTTCGATCGCCGTGGAAATCGCATTGCGAACCTCCGTATCGAGGACGGGGTCGACCACCTCGATCCAGTCGCTCACCGAAGCGTCGCCGGAGGTCATGCCCTGGTAGGTGTTCCGGATGCTGATGATGTTGTCGATGAAATCGGTCTTCGAATTCTGGCTGTAAGGCGACTCGATGTAATTGATATCCTCGGAGCTGGTTCCGTTGGCCGGACGGCCGATCTTCTGCGAGCCGACCTCCGTAGCGATGTCGATGCAGCCCTGGATGATCTCCTCGGCGGCATCCTTATAGTTGCGGTACTTGCTGCCGCCCTTCCCCGAATTGCGCATCGAAGCGCCGTAGTCGAAGGTCGGCTCCAGTTCGGCATCGCCCAGGATCGTCTGCTTCTCTTCGGTGACATTGTCCAGCCCCGCCCACGAAGCTTCGAGGCGTACGCACATGTTGCACAGATCGTTGGCCACACCGACCAGGTATACCAGCTGAGGACGGGTGTATTTGCCGAGGGCGCGGGGGCCCGCATTCTCGAAAAGCATGTATTCCAACGCATGGAACCCGAGCAGGCCGTAACCCAGATTGGCGCTGACATAATCGGGATTCCTCTCGATCTCGGCCATCATACTGTTGTTGTTCAGCAGGTTCTGAAGCGCCGTGCCGTCCAGCGGCCAGGAGTCGATATGCGGGTCGATGTCGTAATCGGCCGCAGCGCCGTAAAGGTAGGCCTCGCTGAGCTCCCAGTGCTTGCGCGTGGTGATCCAGTCGTTGCAGGCGGCCTGCACCAGCGGGGTCGTAAGGGTTCCCGCGTCGAAAGCCTCCAGCATGGCCTCGCAATCCTCCTGCAAGGCGATGCTCCCGTCGGCCAGGGCCTTATAGGTCGGAATCACGTTATTGTCGACGAAATCTACGGCAGCATCCTTGAGCGCCTCTTCACGCTCGTCGGCAAACGTGTAATCGCCGTCGCTGTCGCTGCACGATGCGGCCCCGAGCGCCAGGACGAGTGCCGCGGCTGCATAAACGGAATTTTTGAACAGATTTTTCATATTCTCATTATGATTTGGTTAACGTCTGAAAAAGCCGGAATAGGCGATCCCCAGCGAAAGGGAGGGCTCGTTGTTGAAACGCCCCGTGCGGGTCTCCCCGGTGGCGGAGTCGGTGTAGTCGTACGACCGGAGCAGGCCGATGCCGTACTCGGCCTTGATGACAATGTTCTTGATCGGGTAATAGTTGAACCCGACGGCTACCCGCTGGCGGCCGCACCAGTCCTGGCGGATCACCGACTTGGCGGTATCGAACATCGAATCGTAGAACTCATAGCGGCCGAAGACGTAGAAGCGGTGTCCCCTCTCCTTGAGCTTGCGTATCTGCGAGAAGATGTCGTAACCGGCTTCCACCCCCGTGGCGATGGCGTCCGAACCCACATATTGCTTGGGCGAGGGCGATGCGTTGGGCATATCGCGGTTGAACTGGGAAATCTTGTCCGAATTGGTCAGGTGCCCGTAGTCGAAGTTACCGCGAACGATCCAGTTATGGGCATCGTAGAGGAAATCGAAGGCGCCGATCATCACCGTACCCTTCACGTCCTTGTATCTGTCCGCACCGGTACGGTTGGCACTCAGGGTATTGCTGAAACTGTTGCCCGCATAGCCGCTCAGGCTCAGGCGCAAGCCCGGGACGGAGTAGTTGTCGATGCGGAACGCCCCGGCATAGGCATTGGCGATCTTGAATTCGTAGGGGCTTCCGGCACCGCCGCTGACCCAACCGTTGTCGCCGAACCGGTCGGAATCCAGTCCCGGCAGGAACATCACCTCGTAACGCCAGTCACCGGCACGTCCCCAGAGGCTGATGCCCGTTTCGTGCCATGTGCAGGGCAGGATCGTATTCTCGCCCTCGGGACGGTAGACCCCGAAGAACTCGGTGGGCATGTGGTGCTGGTTGGTTCCGCCGACGGGCACGATCATATGCCCCAGCCGCAGGTTGAAGGCCGGGCTGAAGCTTTTCTGGAGCCAGAACTGTTCGAGGGCGACCTCGCCGCCGCGTTCGATCTCCGACTCATACTCGCCGCCCTCCTCGAATTCGGTTTCGAAGGCGCTCTCCGTGCCGCCGTGCTCGAATTCGATCTCGGTGCCCATCGACCAGCCGCGCCCGAAATCGTAGCCCAGGTAGATGACCACGTGCGGGAGGTCGAAGCGACCGTGGCTTTTGTCATTCTTGTACTTGTCAGGGCTGATATAACGCAGGTAGTTGTCGCTGAAGAAATTGCGCGTCATGACGGCCTCGCCGTACCCGCCTACGGTCAGCCGTGAGGGTTTGTCGGCCTCTTTGCTGACGGCGGTCTTCACTTCGGAAGAGAGCTCGGCCCGGATCTCCGACAGGAGTTCGGCTTTCAGCTGTGCCTTCAGCTCGGCATTGGCAGCCGAATCGGCCGCGGCCGCAGGTTCGGGGGCGTTCACGGCTTCCTGCGCATGCAGGGTAACACCCGCCAGTAATAAAATAGGGGTAAACAGTAAAATTCCAAGACGCATAGGCTCTCCGTTTATTTTGTTTGCGGTGGCAAAGTTAAGGTGCCCGCCGAGCCCGGGCAATTCCCTGTTTTAGGTAATTTTCGGGACAGAATAATAACATGTAGGTATTGCTCCCGACGGTAGGGGAATGCGGCGGGTGCCGGTCGTTTCGCCGGCGTTTTTTGCCGTTTCGCCGGAAACGGGCATACACGAACCCGCAACCGGCCCCGTTTTTACCACGAACGGGTGCAATTATACCTTCCGGCAACGGAGGCATAGCGGGTTTTTTCGTATCTTTGCATATCCCTCATTAAAGACAACCTCTCCGGTATGAAAAAAAAGAAATGGATCATCACGTCCGTCATCCTCGTAGTATTCTGTACAGGGCTGGTCGTTTACAACCACTACCGCGGCAGTTCGTCAGCCGCCGACGCCGACCCGTCGGAAATCAGCATACCCCGGAAAAGCAGCGTACTGAACGTCAACGGGCTCGTCGTGCGGCCGCAAACCCTCACGGACGGAATCACCTCGGTGGGCAGCCTGCTCCCCGACGAGGAGGTAGACCTCTCGTTCGAGACCTCGGGCAAGATCGTCTCGATCAACTTCCAGGAAGGCTCGACCGTCCGCAAGGGCGAATTGCTGGCCAAAGTCAACGACAAACCGCTGCTGGCACAGCTGTCGCGCTACGAAGCGCAGCTCAAACTGGCCGAAGACCGTGTTTACCGCCAGAGCGCCCTGCTCGAAAAGGACGCCGTCAGCCAGGAAGCCTACGAACAGGCCCGCACCGAACTGGCGATGCTCAACGCCGACATCGACATCGTGCGCGCTCACGGAGCTGCACGCCCCGTTCGACGGCGTGATCGGCCTGCGCAACGTCAGCGAAGGCGCCTATGCCTCGCCGAGCGTCGTGGTGGCCAAGCTGACCAAAATCAAACCGCTGAAGATCGACCTTTCCGTCCCGGAGCGCTACGCCAGCCAGATAAAACCCGGGACGCGCCTCACGTTCACGGTCGAGGGGTACAACGAGACGTTCCACGCCGAGGTATATGCCACCGAGTCGAAGATCGACCCGAATACTCACTATTTCTCGGTGCGTGCGCACTACCCCAATACGCGGGGCAGGCTGCTGCCCGGACGCTTCGTAAGCGTAAAGATCCGGATGCATGACATTCCCGACGCCATCGCCATCCCGACGCAGGCCGTCGTCCCCGAGATGGGCGTGGACAAGGTATTCCTCTACAAGGGCGGCAAAGCCCACGCCGTAGCCATAAAAACCGGGCTGAGGACGGAATCGCGGATACAGGTCGTCGAGGGGTTGGCCCCGGGCGACACGCTGATCGTCTCCGGCACGCTCCAGCTGCGTGAAGGGCTCCCCGTAAAACTCGACACCGTCGAATAAAACCGCCGCCGCATGAATATTTCCGAACTGAGCATCCGGCGGCCGGTAATGGCATCGGTGCTGACGATCATCATCCTGCTATTCGGTTTCATCGGGTACAGCTACCTCGGCGTACGCGAATACCCGAGTGTCGACAACCCCATCATCTCGGTGACGTGCTCCTATCCGGGAGCCAATGCCGATGTGATCGAGAACCAGATCACCGAGCCGCTCGAACAGAACATAAACGGCATCCCGGGCATCCGCTCGATGTCGAGCGTCAGCAGCCAGGGACAGAGCCGCATCACGGTCGAATTCGAACTCTCGGTAGACCTGGAAACCGCGGCCAACGACGTGCGCGACAAAGTGTCGCGCGCCCAGCGCTACCTGCCCCGCGACTGCGACCCTCCGACGGTCACCAAAGCCGATGCCGACGCCACACCGATCCTGATGGTAACCATTCAGAGCGACAAACGTTCGCTGCTGGAGCTGAGCGAGATCGCCGACCTGACGGTCAAGGAGCAGCTGCAGACGATCAACAACGTCAGCGGCGTGCAGATATGGGGTGAGAAACGCTACTCGATGCGCCTGTGGCTCGACCCGGCCAAGATGGCCGGATACGGCATTACGCCCGTGGACATCAAGAACGCCCTCGACCGCGAAAACGTAGAGCTTCCCTCGGGCAGCATCGAAGGCAACACCACCGAGCTGACGATCCGCACGATGGGGCTGATGCACACCACGCAGGAGTTCAACGACCTGGTCGTACGCGAAGCCTCCAACCGCATCATCCGCCTGAGCGACGTGGGACGCGCCGAACTGGGCCCCCAGGATACGCGCAGCTACATGAAGATGAACGGCATCCCGATGGTGGGCGTCGTGGTGATCCCCCAGCCGGGAGCCAACCACATCGACATCGCCGATGCGGTTTACCAGCGCATGGAGACGATGAAGAAAGACCTGCCGGACGACGTGGTGACCTCCTACGGGTTCGACAACACGCGCTTCATCCGCGCCTCGATCGACGAGGTGCGACAGACCGTCTACGAGGCCTTCATCCTGGTCATCATCATCATCTTCCTCTTCCTGCGCAACTGGCGCGTGACGCTCATCCCGTGCATCGTGATCCCGGTCTCGCTCATCGGCACGTTCTTCCTGATGTACGTCGCCGGGTTCTCGATCAACGTGCTGTCGATGCTGGCCGTCGTGCTGGCCGTCGGTCTCGTCGTCGACGACGCGATCGTGATGACCGAGAACATCTACATCCGCATCGAACGCGGCATGACGCCCAAGGAGGCCGGCATCGAAGGCGCCAAGGAGATCTTCTTCGCCGTCATCTCGACGTCGGTCACGCTGATCGCCGTGTTCTTCCCGATCGTCTTCATGGAAGGCATGACCGGCCGCCTGTTCCGCGAATTCAGCATGGTGATCTCGGGCGCGGTGGTCATCTCGACCTTCGCTGCGCTGACCATCACCCCGATGCTGGCGACCAAACTGTTGGTGCGGCAGGAGCGCAAAAGCTGGTTTTACAGCAAGACCGAACCCTTCTTCGTGGGAATGAACAACTTTTACCAGCGCACGCTGGCCGGGTTCCTGCGGCGCTGGCTGGCATTGCCGCTCATTGCCCTGATGATCGGACTGATCGGCTGGCTGTGGCGGGCCATCCCGGCGGAAATGGCGCCGCTCGAAGACCGCTCGCAGATTTCGATCAACACCCGCGGGTCGGAAGGCGCCACCTACGAATACCTGCGCGACTACACCGAGGATATCAACCGCCTGGTCGATTCGCTCGTACCCGAGGCCCAGTCGGTCACGGCGCGCGTATCGAGCGGCTCGGGTAACGTCCGGATCGCCCTGACCGACATCTCGACCCGCAAACGCTCGCAGATGGAGATCGCCGAGCAGATCTCGGCCGCCGTGCGCTCGAAGACCAAGGCCCGCGCCTTCGTGCAGCAGCAGAGCACCTTCGGCGGCCGCCGCGGCAACATGCCCGTGCAGTACGTCCTGCAGGCCACCGGCATCGAACGGTTGCAGGAGGTGCTGCCCGAATTCATGCGCAAGGTCTACGAAAGCCCCGTGTTCCAGATGGCCGACGTCGACCTGAAATTCAGCAAGCCCGAGGCGCGCATCATCATCAACCGCGACAAGTCGAACCTGCTGGGCGTCTCGACGCGCGACATCGCCCAGACGCTCCAGTACGGGCTCAGCGGCCAGCGTATGGGCTACTTCTACATGAACGGCAAGCAGTACGAGATACTGGCCGAAATCAACCGCCAGCAACGCAACAAGCCCGCCGACCTGCGGTCGATCTACGTACGCAGCGACAAGGGCGAGATGATCCAGCTGGACAACCTGATCGCACTGGAAGAGAACGTCGCCCCGCCGCAATTGTACCACTACAACCGGTTCCTCTCGGCGACCGTATCGGCCGGGCTGGCGAAGGGCAAGACCATCGGGCAGGGGCTCGACGAGATGGATCGCATCGCCGCCGAAACGCTCGGCGACGATTTCCGCACGGCGCTGGCCGGCGACTCGAAGGAGTTCCGTGAAAGTTCGTCGAGCCTGATGTTCGCCTTCCTGCTGGCCATCCTGCTGATCTACCTGATCCTCGCGGCGCAGTTCGAGAGCTTCAAAGACCCGCTGGTCATCATGCTCACCGTGCCGCTGGCCATTGCGGGGGCACTGGTATTCATGGCCGCCAACGGGCAGACGATGAACATCTTCAGCCAGATCGGCATCATCATGCTCATCGGCCTGGTGGCCAAGAACGGCATCCTCATCGTGGAGTTCGCCAACCAGAAGCAGGAAGCGGGAATCGACAAACTGCACGCCATCGAGGAAGCCTCGCTGCAACGCCTGCGCCCGATCCTGATGACGAGCGCCTCGACCATACTCGGCCTGCTGCCGCTGACCGTCGCCACGGGCGAAGGTGCCAACGGGCGTATCGCCATGGGTATCGCCGTAGTGGGCGGTATGGTGGTATCCACCCTGCTGACGCTCTACATCGTCCCGGCAATATACAGCTACGTATCGACAGACCGGAGTAAGAAACAGAAATAAGGAAGCCCAATGAAACGAGTGATTTTATCGGCCCTGGCCGCGGGGATTTTCGCAACGGCGGCGGCACAGGAGGAGCTGACCCTCCGCAAGTGCCTGGAAATAGGGTTGGAAAACAACTACGACATACGCATCGTGCGCAATGAGGAGCGCATCAGCGACAACAATGCCACGGCGGCAAATGCCGGCATGGTGCCGACGATCGACTTCGAGGCGGGTTATTCGGGGGCGCTGGACAACGAGCGCACCACACCGCGCGAAGGGGTCGGACAACGGCATCTACGACCAGACGTTCAACGCCGGGATCAACCTCAACTGGACGATTTTCGACGGATTCCGCATCCGCACCAACTACAAAAAGCTCAAAGAAATGCAGGAGATGGGCACTGTCCGCACCCGCATCACGATCGAGGACTTCGTAGCCAGCCTGACGGCCGAATACTACAATTACGTCCAGCAGACGCTGCGCCTGCAGAATTTCCGCTATGCCGTGGCGCTTTCGCGCGAGCGGCTGCGCATCACCGAAGCGCGGGTCAGCGTCGGCAATTTCTCGCGCCTCGACCTGTTGCAGGCACGCGTGGACTTCAATGCCGACAGTTCGAAATATATGTCCCAGCAGGAGCTGGTTTCGGCTTCGCGCATCCGCATCAACGAACTGCTGGCCAACAAGGACGTCAACGAAATGCTCTGCATCCGCGACTCGGTGATCGAGGTCAACGGCGAGCTCAAATGGGAGGAGCTGCTGGCACAGACGCTCGACACGAATGCCTCTCTGCTGCTGGCAGGGCATGACAATGTGCTGGCCGAACTCGACCTGAAAACCGTGCAGGCGCGCAACTACCCCTATCTGAACCTGACGACGGGATACGGCTACACCTACAACGGTTTCGGGAACGGGACGACCCGGTCGCGCGGGACGCTGGGACTGAACGCCGGGGTGAAACTCGGCATCACGATCTTCGACGGCAACCGCCGCCGGGAGCAGCGCAACGCTCGCATCGACGTGGAAAATGCGCAGCTCACGCGCGAAAGGCTCGAGCAGTCGCTGCGTGCCAACCTGTCGAACTTCTGGCAGGCCTACCGCAATAACCTCGAGGTGATCCAATTGGAAAAAGAGAACCTGATCGCCGCCAAGGAGAACTACGAGATCGCCATGGAGCGTTACCTGCTGGGCGACCTGCCGGGCATCGAGATGCGCGAAGCGCAGAAGAGCCTGCTCGATGCCGAAGAGCGCATCCTCACGGCGAAATACAATACGAAGGTTTGCGAAATATCGTTGCAGCAGATCAGCGGCAACGTCATGACTTACATGGAATAAACCCGCGGTTCATTATTTCTCGCCTTGGGGCATCGGAGAACGGGCGGAGAGGAAATCGCAGAACGGCTGCCTGTAATTCCCGCAGACAGGGATATACTCCTTGCGAAGACGATGCGGTTGCGGCCGATCACGCGGATTCCGGCGGGCAAGTCCCCCTCGCAAAACAAGGGTGCCCGGCGTGCATTACGCCGGGCACCCTCTCCTACCCAACCTGTCCGGGCCCTGCCCGGACATCGTTACCCGTTACAAATCGATACGCTTGCAGGACGCACCCGCCACATCGAAGGGCTTGTCCACGCCGGGTAACGAAACCTTATGTTTTTTTTCATCCATATTGACAACGATATAGACCTTGCGGCCGTCCGGCTTCCGCCACTCGGCAGCCAGCACCGACGCGTCATCGCCGAACCCCGGAATCTTCACGATGGGGTTGTCGCCCGTCGGGGTGAGCTCGCGGATGAAGAGGCCGCCGTACACGACATCGTGCAGGCTGCGGCGGAAATCCATGAGCGTCTTCATGAAACGCGCCTCGCTGACGGCCTGTTCCGACATCAGCGGGATGGGGTCGACCCACCCGATCTGCGAACCCCACAACAACGCCTTCGCCAGTTCGTAACGGAAGTCGCCCAGCGACATCTTATCCGCCTCGCTCGGCGTATAGGTGAAGGCGCTGGTGACGGCACGGTCGGAATAGACCATCGGGAACACCGGCCGGATGATGCAGTTGTCCTCCTCATGGGGCGTATTGACGACCAGCAGCATGTCGAACAGGTCGATATAGCACTCGGCATTCTCCTCGCTGGTCAGGATCCTGTCCTCGAGCAGGTGGTGTGCGCGGATCTCGCCGATAAGCCTGCGGTAGCCGTCGTACCAGAAATCACCGCCCCCGACCGGATGGCCGTGCGCCTCGTTCCAACAGGGTTCGGGCGCCGCCGCAGCGATCTGGTCGATATAGATTCCGTTCACCCCGATCGCGTGTTGCAGGCTGTCCACCAGCCCGATGATCTTCCGGTGCCAGATATCCGTCGAGGGGCAGGTCACCGTATTGAGGACTTTCGACGTGGGGTAAATCTCGGTATAGAGCGAACCGTCGGGTTTACGGCACGACGCGTCGTAACCGCGGTCGCGCTTATAGCTGTCGGCCGCCGGATCCCAGAGCCGGCCGTTGATATAGGGCGTCACACGCGCCCCCAGAAGCTGGGCGTCACGCACCATCCCTGCAAAACGCTCCTGTGCGGGCAGGTAATCGGGATAATGGGTATCGTAGGGGTAATGATGCCAGAAATACCAGTGCACACCCAGCCCTTGCCCGAAATACCGGGCGGCACGCCGGACGGCATCGTACGTCTGGTCGGTCACATGCTTGGCACGCACCCACGCGTCGGCATCGTAACACCACTGCGGGATATTGCGCGAGGCGAGCGGCTTGCTGCCCCATTCGGTCGTGAAGGTAAACGGACGGTACCACCTGACAACGGCATCTTCCCAACCCTTCGGCGTGAAACCCGTGACCGAGACCCACGGCAGGCGGAACGTCCCGTCCGCGATCCATCCGGCCGAAGCGGGAATGGCATCGCTCAATGCAACCGTCGTCGGCGTACACTGCGCCGAATAGGTCTTTCCGCAGCCGCGGCGGTCTTCCGTCCCGTAATAGAAGGCACCCTCGGCATTGTGTACCACGAGGAACTGCATGGCGGAGGCATGCGACGGGTAACGGGCTTCGAACGTAGCGATGTCGAGCGGCTTCTCGACGCCCCAGCCTTCGGTGGTGATGATCCTGCCGTCTTCGGGGCGTTCGATCACGACATTGGGGAATTTCAGATCCGTGACCAGCCACCCGGCGGGTAGGTCGGCCTCTATGTTCCATTGCAGCAGCTCGCCGCCGTCGGGAAGCGTCACGTACATCCGCACGGGATATTTCACCGGCGAGTAGTCCAACGTCAGCTCCCACGTGAACACCAAAGTTTTGGCCTGGGCGTCATCGCGGACTTGCACCCCGCGGTAAACGGCATGTTCGGGTTTCAACTCCGGATTTTCTCCCTGGGAACCTTTGTATATCAGGATCCACGGCGTTTCGTTCTTGCCTGCTCCGACGACCTGTTTCCCGTTGAGCACCAGTTTCTCGATGTCGAAGCTTCCGCTCCCGCTGAAAACGGCCTCGACCGCACCGTTCGACAGGGTGTAGTCTTCGCCGGTACGGCTTGCGGCCGTTTTATCCTGTGCGAATATTTGCGTGTGTAGCAGGAGGCCCGCCACCAGCATACAACAATTTCTAATCATCATTTATTCCGGGTATTTTATTGAATTTTCAACTCAGCGCAGTTCCATGCGGTGCGGCCGGCGTAGCCGGATGCGGGCATAAACGGCAAATATAATATACATAGGTATACCCTGTTAGCCGGTAAGCCCGAAAGTTTACAGGGCAAAAATAAGCAAAAATATTTTACTTACAAACCCAAAAACAGTAAAAAACTTTTCGAATCATTGAAGCGGCAAAAATCAGGGGAGGCAACTATTTCCCGGCAGGAATGATTCGAGAAGAGATGAAACATAAAAATATAAGATATTGTATTACAAAATTTTAACAGCCAAGACCATCTTAATCCGTTAGCCCAAAGCCAAGTAGCTGATAAAAAGGACATTACTTTTTCACAAATATTTCACAGCCCTAAAAACATCAACAACATATTGAAAATCAACATATTATACACACAAATCCAAGGACATGCAAATCGCACCGCGCCCCTTTAAAGTAAAAAAACTTATCAAAAATAGTAATGATAATAATTTTATTGTTATATTTGTTACCGGATAATGAATACTTTTAACTGAATTTCACAAAAAAAAAGTACCACACAGGCCGTATGTTGTCGTATATCAAGTTCTTTCGGCATTGACGGCCATATCGGCAGACGAATTATACAACCGACTAATTATTCACCATACCTAAAAACTAAAACGTGCCTATGGTAAAACAGACGAGACCCGAACTATTGACTTCCTGAAAAACACTAATCCAAAGTGCTTCTAGCCAAGCAAGGATCAATCCAACACGTACGGGCCCGCGGCGCCCGACCGACGCCCGAACCGTACAAATCTACATTAAGTAATTATAAATGAGGAAATATGACAATGACTATACAAAAGCTCTTTTGTAAAATAATGCTCCGGTCATTCGTGTTGATACTGGGGCTTATATCGGTTACGGAATTGAGCGCAAATCCCGAATTTGTGTATTCCGCAAGCAGCCTGGAATCGTCTGTTACCGCCCCGCAAGGGGGGGGAACGTCAAGATGACCGGACGCGTCCTGGACGAGACCAAGGCGGGTGTACCGGGAGCCACCGTGATCGTCAAGGGCAGTACCCGCGGTGTCATCACGGGTAATGACGGTACCTTCTCGATCGACGTAAAGCCGACCGATGTAATCGAGATTTCGTACCTGGGTTATGAAACCCAGAGCATTCCCGTCGGAACGAAGACCAACATCGTGACCGAGCTGGTGCGCAAGGTTTCCGAACTGGAGGCGGTAACCGTAGTCGCATACGGTAAACAGCGCAAGGAGAGTATCATCGGCGCCATCAACACCATCGACGCCGGCGAACTGGAAGTGGCAAGCGGCTCGCTCTCTTCGAACCTCGCCGGCAAACTGGCGGGTATCGTCGTGATGCAGCGTACGGGCGAACCCGGATCGAGCGCCGAGTTCTGGATCCGTGGACAGAGTACGTTCGGTGCCAAAACCACCCCGCTGGTGCTCGTCGACGGTATCGAGCGCGACATGGACTTTGTCGACGCGGACGACATCGCCACGTTCTCCATCCTGAAGGACGCAACGGCGACCGCCCTCTACGGTGTGCGCGGTGCGAACGGCATCATCCTGATCACCACCAAACGAGGCACCGAAATGACGGCGCCCCAGATCCGCGTCAAGGCCGAATTCGGCATTACGCAGCCTGTCCAGCTGCCCGAGCTGGCGAACGCTTCGCAGTGGATCGACTACTACAACGAACTCTACCGCGACAGCGGCAGCACCGAGATGCCGATTTCGGACTACGCCCGCCAGATGTACCTGAGCGGCCGCGACCCCGACCTCTATCCGAACGTCGACTGGGTCAACACCATCTTCAAGGACTTGGCCATGACCGGCCGCGTACACGCGAGCGTCACGGGCGGCTCCCCGAAAATCCGTTACTACGTTTCGGCATCCTACTACACGGAAGGCGGTATGTTCAATGTCGCTGACAACGACCGTTACAATGCCCAGATGAACTTCAACAAGTACAGCTTCCGCTCGAACATCGACATCGACATTACCAAGTCGACGCAGCTGGGCCTTTCGCTCTCCACGCAGTATACGACCAAAAACGCTCCCTGCACGACCACGAACGACCTGTACGCCTACACGATGTACGTTACCCCCGTGGCTACGCCGACCGTATTTTCGAACGGCATGCTGGCAATCCCGCAGGAGTCGGGCTCGGTCAACCCCTACAACATGCTGAACAACACCGGATACCGGCGCTACAACACCATGGTGGCGCAGTCCCTGCTGTCGCTGACGCAGGATTTCTCGGACATCATCACCCCCGGCCTGAAAGCCAATGTAAAATTCGCATGGGATGCACAGAACGCAACCCTCCTGGAGCGCGCAATGTCCCCCGTGACCTATTATGCCACCGGGCGCGACGAAAACGGCGAACTGATGCTGACCGCTGCCAACCCCAACGGCAGCAACTACATGCGCCTCGCGACATCGGACTCGTCGGGTACGACGGCCATCAATTTCGAGGGCTCGCTTATCT
>OMFQ01000718.1_pt1 | contig 16863 bp, 13 predicted proteins | sample 1645671 | NCBI WGS metagenome assembly OMFQ01 (sample SAMEA103958119, study PRJEB25191) | human gut metagenome | biome: human-associated habitat [ENVO:00009003]; feature: intestine environment [ENVO:2100002]; material: feces | place: Germany | collected 2013/2015
GGTATAATCCGTTACCCCGTCGCCGTTGTTGTCCCATGTGTAGATCTTTCCGAAGGCCACCAGTTCCGCATTGGGATCGTAGCGTGTCACCCAGATATGCCAGCTCCAGCGTATTTCGCCACCGATGCGGAGGCCGATTAGGGCGTTGCCTACCTTGTCGGCCGTCGATACGACGATCGAACCGTCCTCGGCGGTCTGTCCCGGGATCAGTCCGACGTTGGTGATCAGTCCGGGGGCATCCTGCCAGAGCAGAACAGGTTCGGGTGTCATCCCTGTGAAATCGCTCTTGCCCAGCCATTCAGCATAGAGATCCCATATGGCATAGGCTTTCAGCACCGGGATGTCGACCGACTCGCCGGGCTTGACCATAAAGCAGTTGGGAGTGTACGATGCTTCGAGGTATTTTTCGTTAACATCGGGTTGGGGTTCCGGCTCGGGTTCCGGCTCCGGTTGGGGATCGGGATATTCGTTGGGATTGTCGTCGTTGTGGTAAGAGCATGACGAGCTACATATCACGCTAGCAAGAAGTAACAATGTGAAAAATAAAAACGTTTTTTTCATAGTCATGCATCTTTTACACAGCGTATTGATTGTCCGTCGCTGCGGCAACTGACGTCGGATTTGATGATCGGTCGTTTTTCCGAAGGTGAGATGTAGATGGAGAGTTCATAGGCATTGCCAATACCGGTCGGTGGAGTTCCCGACCAGATACTGGCTCCGAATCCTGAGTTTTTCAGACAGCCACCGCCTGCCCGATAGCGGAATCCGGCATAGGGGAATACTCCCAGTGCCGAGTAGTCGGTTGTGGCGTTTTCGAGCCCGTTCCAGATGAACTTGTCATTCTTGTTCGCTGGGACTCGCCACCCCTCGGGGCAGGGATCGAATGGCGTTTTGCCCCGTGTGCCGCACCACAGCGTGTCGCATTTTTTGATTTCTGCGGGTTTACTGCTGCAATACCAATCGCTGTACCCTTCGGCGCCGAGCAGAACGGTCATCGGTTCAAGAATGGATTTGGCGAGCCCCGTCCGCGTGAGATCCGTATCCGTCTTAACGGAGCGGATACCCGTACCTCCAGTGGCACTTCCTTCGGTAAGCAACGTTCCCGAAGTGTCGTAGATCGGTTTGCTTTCGAAATAGTTGTAATCGGTACTGTTGGAACGGCGAAAGTCGTGGTCTCCGGGGAAAGGATCCTTGCGCCCCCATTGGTACATCAGTCCGCAAGCGGCCAATGAGTCAGCGGCAGTATTTTCTATGATCGCCTTGTCGATCGTGGCTCCGAGGTTGCGATCCATAAAAGTATAATCTACAACTCCGTCGCCGTTATTGTCCCATGTGTAGATTTTGCCGTAAGCTACCAATTCCGCATCCGGATCGTAGCGTGTCACCCAAACATGCCAGCTCCAGCGGATTGCACCGCCGATGCGGATGCCGATTACTGCATTGCCCACCTTGTCGGCCGTCGATACGGCGATGGAACCCTCTTCGGCTTGTTGTCCAGGAATCAGTCCGACGTTCGTGATCAAACCCGGCAGATCCTGCCAAAGCAGAACCGGTTCGGGTGTCAGTCCCATGAGATCAGTTTCACCCAGCCATTCGGCGTAGAGGTTCCACATGGCAAAGGCTTTCAGTATCGGGATGTCGACCGACTGTCCCGGCTTGACCATAAAACAGTTAGAGGTATACGCAGCTTCGAGGTATTTTTGGTTAATGTCGGGTCCGGGCTCCGGTTCGGGTTCCGGCTCCGGTTGGGGATCGGGGTATTCGTTGGGGTTGTCGTCGTTGTGGTAGGAGCAGGCGACATTCCCGACGCTCAGCGTCAGCAGCAACGCAGGCAGCAACAGCAGTTTTTTCATTTTCATAGTGTGAAATCTCTATTTTATTGGTGTTGGTCGGGCCGCACGTAGATATGCATGTCGCGGGCCATGAAAATTTCAGTGGAGGTCTCGCCGATCCAGCCGCAGTACTGGTTTAGGGCGGTGTAGACGCGGATAAAGTCGACCCCCGGCAGGTGCACCGGTTCGCGGGTCTCGGGATCCACGGCCCATCCGATGTCGAAGCCGTTGTAATAGTTGCCGTTTTCGTCCTTGGCCTCGTTGGGATAGTTGTCTGCATAGGCGCCGTATTTGAACATGTATTGCAGGTAATAGGAGCCGTTGCCTGAGACATCCACGGCGTTCTTGGGCAGCAGCGTGCCTCGGAACGTCATTTCGTCGGCGTCGATCCACTTAGGATAGTAGTCCTGGTCGTGGAACTTGTTTTTGTAGACATAGTCGGTTTGTCCTCGATTATCCTCCCATTTGATGTAGGTCATATCGGTCAGGGCGCTGTCGTTTCCTTCGCCGGGCGTCGGGACATGGTCGGGGGCGGGACGATGATAGGTGATCTCATAACCGTAGGTAGCCGCCTCATCCGTGTACCACGGATTCTTGTCGATCTCGTACCACTTGTCGTCAGGCTTGCCGTTTTGGTTCTCGTCGAACATGACCATGATGATACCCGGTTCCGAACTGCCTCCGTCGACGCCCGGATGAGCTGCGCTGTTGAACGAGTTGCCGTCGATGCGGATGTCGTATTCGCCCGGAACGTTTACGACCGTATGGTCGAATCCGAACGTGATGTAACCGCCGTATGCGCCGAGAGAAACACCGCTCTGCATCTTTCCGGCGATGGCCTCCTCGGCCTTCTGCCGCATGGTCTCCGCCGTGTCGCCCTCCCGATATTCGGGCATCGCGTTCACGAACTGTCCCGGAGCCGGGCAGTATTCGTAGACCGTAGATATGTAGGGACTGTACTCTACCTCCTCTTCGACCACGTAAAAGGTCATCCGGTGCACGATCGGATTGACGGGGTCGAAGATTTGGAACGTTACGTCATAGGTGCCCGGGTATTGCATCAGGAAGATGTAGTCCTTCTCTTCCGAGAGCAGCGAATCGGCTCCCGAGGCGGTCTTAACCGTCCAGCGGTAACTTTCGCCCGTGAAGGCGGGTTTGAGATCGACGGTCTGCATGCGGGCGACCTTGTAAAGGTCGTCCAGTCCGAGGCTCACATAGGGGATGCCGTCGTTTTCACAGCCGCCGAGCGCGAGGGCCGACAGCAGGATGGCGAATATCTTTTTCATTGCCGAGTCTGTTTGCGTTCGAGAAAAACCATGTGTGCGGGGATATCGCCCGTGCGGACACTCCATTTGTGGACGCCTTCGCGCGAATAACAGTGCAATACGCCGCTCGAAACGTAGTTCTTGGCGTCGGTGACATAGATGTCGCCGTTTCGGGGGTGGATGGCAATGCCGTAGGGAATCACGATATCGAGCTCTGTGCCGTCGGTGATGAATTTGCGCGATACGACACGCTTTTTCTTGACGTCGATGATGGCGTAGGTTACCGTGTTTTTCGAGGTCTGGTTGCTGTACTCGACACTGTAGACATAAAGGGAATCCCCGGAGATGATCATGTTCGAAGCCGGAATGTTCATCGCCTCGGCCACCTGGTAACGTCCGCCGTTGGGTTCCAGCCGGTAGAGGTTCGACGGAACGTCGTCGTAGTTGCCCCGCGAGGAGACCCACAGGTTGCCGTAGGCGTCGGCTTTGATGCGGCTGAGGTTGATCGCTACGTCGATCTTGTACATTTGGCGCATGGTTTCCAGTTCGATGACCGAGACCGTCGAGTCGTAGTTCGGGGCGCGGTAACCGCCCGAATTGGCGACGTAGGCGCGTCCGCCGATGATGGCCAGTTCATCGGGCTGGTAACCCACGGTCACCTGGCCGACGATCTTATAGGTGTCGAGATCCACCTTGAAGACCGCGCCCTTTTGGGCGTTGGGATCCATCGCCACGGGCCCGACATACGCGCTAACGTAGGCATATTTGCCCTTGAACCGGATGTAGCGGCAGTTTGGAATGTCGATCTGCGTGATGCGCCGCGCCGTGTAGGCGTCCATCACCTCGACCTTGTGCGAACAGTTGATGACAGCGAACAGCCGTCCGTCGTAGATCTGGATGTCGTTGCCCACGTCACCCAACTCCTTGACGACGTTGGGGTTCTTCTCGGCGTAAATGCCCCGGGCGTAGACTGCCGTGCGGTAGTCGAGGTAGTCGAGGTCAGCTTTGTTGCTGCCCATGTTGCCCTCATTGAGCAGATACATGCCGATCGGATCGGCGTCGGGATCCTCGCCGAATGGCAGCACCTCGTATTCGGTGGGGTTCACCAGTTCGATCTTCCGGCAGCCGGCGGCGAGGCAGCAGCCGGCCAAAACGATGAAGAGATACCTTTTCATGGCTCGCGGAGGTTAGAGATCGACGCTGACGACGAACCGGAAGTTGGTCTTCGGCATCGGATAGTTGAGCACCACGTCGTAATCCTGTCCGAAAAGATTGTTAACCTCGGCCGTGGCCTTGAGGGTTCGGGTGCGGATCTTGAAAGTCTTTTGCAGCGAGAGGTCGCTCGTGTACCACGGTTGGGTGTGGTTGCGCGGGATGTTCTCCTGCTGGTTGTAGCGCTGGCCCGTGTAGATGAAGCTGTAATTGAGCCCCCACCCCTTGTAGAACAGCGCGAGGATGGCCGAGCCGCTGTGCCAGGGGATGTAGGGAATCTGGTCACGGTAGTAGGTGTCGGCCGGGTCGGTGATGTCGATGGCCTTCTGATAGGTGTACTGGAACTTGGTCGTCACCTCCAGCTTGCCGAGCGTGAACAAGGCGTTCAGCACGGCGTCCACGCCCTTGATCTCCACTTCGCCCAGATTGAGCATCGTCCAGCGGAACTGCTGTCCCTTGGGATAGGCGATGATTTTATCTGTGATTTTGTTGTAGTAGGCGTCGACCGAAACGTCGAGCATCCGCATGAAAGGCGATTTCTCAAAATTGCGCGTGTATTTCAGGCCGACGTTGAATTGTTCGGCATATTCGGGCTTGAGGAAGGCGTTGCCCATGTCCGTATAGTAGAGGTCGTTGAAGGTCGGCATACGGAACATCCGTTTGTAGAAGGCGCGTACAGAGAGGTCGTGGTTTTTCAGCACTTTGAACGATCCGAAGAACGCCGGGGTAGCCACAGCCTTGTCTGGCCGGGCTTCGAAGCGCTCGACCTTTTCGTGGACAAAGTAACCCAGCACGCTGGCCTGCATCTTCAACCGTCCCCATTCAAATGCCGTGGCCAATGCGGCCATATGGGTATAGCGCGTCGGAAAGGGGAAGGTGCCATCGCTTTCTGTGGGCATGTAAAAAGTGGCGTCGAGCGTATTCCATTGGAAGTCATAGGCCAGCGACACCTCCCAGTGTTCGAAGATGTTGTAGAGATTAGCGCACGAGAAATAGAACTCCTTCTGCTTGTAGGTGTTCTTGGTTTGGATCAACTTGGCGTCTTGATTCTCGTAATGGGTGTAGTCGGCGGCGTACTTGGTGTTGAACAGCGTGCGGAATTTCTTCGACCAGCGGTTGGTCAGCGTTCCCTGGATGAACGAGTTGGTGTCCCACAGCCGCTCACCATGGCGAAAGACGTTGTTGACGATGGCTCCCGGGATGCCGCGTTCGGAGTTGTAGGTGTAGGCCCGCACGGTCCATTGTCCGTCGGCCATCTTGCCGTGGAGTCCGGCCTCCATGCGCGTAGCGTTGATGTCGCCGTTCTGTCGGTAGGCCGTTGTGTCGTAGGCGATCTCGCCCAGCGTGTTGCGGCGGCGGTAGCGGAATTTGTACCGGCCGGTGGCGTTGGTCCACTCGCCGCTGAACGACGAGCTGACGGCGTCGGAGATCTTATACTCGTAGCGCATCGAGGGATTGATGAGCCCGAACGAGCCGGTCTTCATCGTGGCCTTGAAATTGGCCCGCTTGCCCTCCTCGAAGCGGGGGCGCCGCGTAGTGATGTAGATGGTTCCCGAGGCCCCGAAATCCTTGGCCGACTGGAAAATGTCACTCTTCTGTCCGTTATAGAGCGATATTTCCTCCACGTCGTCCAGCGAGAAGCGCCCCAGATCGACCTGCCCGTTCTGGGCGTTGCCCAACTGGATTCCGTCGTAGAAGACCGCCATGTGGTTGGTGCCCATTGAGCGGATGTTGACGGTCTTCAGTCCGCCTACACCTCCGTAGTCCTTGAGCTGCACGCCCGCGAAATAGCGGATGGCGTCGGCCACCGAAAGACTGTTCAGCCGTTGCAGGTCGACCTCCTTGAGGACCTGTGCGGGGATGACTTCGCGGTATTTGGGAATGACGGGGGTGCCGACGATGATGACCTCGTTGATTTTCTGGATACTGTCCAGTTTTCCGACGTAACGCCGGTTCGTGGTGGAATCGGCTTTATCGGATGCCTGAACTGCTGTGGAAATTCCCCCCCCCGCAATAAATGCGAGACATAGGATCGAAAGGTAGAATTGCTTCATTATGCGCTTGGTATCAATAGTTTGTTCGGTAACCATTGATTCCACAGCCGCAATGCAACGAAACAAAATGAAAAAGTGCTTTACATGCATTATCGATTCACGCCCATTCTCCGCAGGCTGCGAAACCAATCTGTCATGCAAGGCAGGTCTTCTGACTTATTCCGGTTACGACGCCTTCCCGGTTTTCACCAGTGGCTGAGATTGTCGATCCCTCATGTGTCCGTTTCCGGACAGGAACTTACAGCAGCGGGAACTGTTGCCGACTTTCACGGCATTCCCTTTTAATCGATCGGAGGCCATATGGCCTTCTTTCCGAACCTTTGCGTGGCAAAGATACAAAATTTACCAGTAATAAAAAATGTTTTTATTTTTTATTAGTCTGTGTCGTTTTATATTGGTCGCTCTGTTTATACCAATATGTAGCTTCGCCCCGCCATTCGTTCCGATCTCTATATAAATACCCGGTTGCCAATATTGTCAAAATTGATAATACGGTTAGAAATACGATTGTTCTCAGAACGATAGGTGGTTGTTTGAGATAGCGTATCTGGGTTTTCATTTCCCATAATGTATTGTTGGCGAGCTTTTCGAATTTCGTCGTATCAACTTCGTTCTTGAATTCGGATAAAGACTTTTTGAAACTTAGAACTTCAGTAATTATTGTTCGATTCTCCTTGTCGATCACCTCCAGTCTCCCCGCTAACTGCGCCAGCAACGCGTTGTATCTGTCGGTAAATTCCTGCATCTGCTCGGTTTTTGCTCCGGACAAGGCCGTATTCCGTTGCAGTTGTTCGAGCTGCTGTGCGATCTGCCCTTGCGAGCGTTCCGCGGCCTCTATCAGCCGTTCGATCCGTTCCAGCTGCGTATTCTCCCAACCTGCGTTCCCTACGCCGCCTGCTTTGGCGTTTTTAATGGCTTTGACAAGTGTTTCCTTGAGGTCTTCGTACATCTCGATTGAGAGGTCGATCTTATTTTTGTCGTTCATGGCTTTCCGGTTTTAAGGTTATATTTTCATTTTGGCTCTTCTTTTCTGTTCTTCCATCCTGCGGCGGCGTTCCATTGCGGCTATGGCCATCGCTGCAGCAGCGGCATCGAGCAGTGCCGTGATTCGTGCTATATGCTCTTCGGGACTTTCTCCCGGCTTGCGCTGCAACTGTGCGGCCGACACTCCGCCGGGCGAATCGGTAGGCGACAGCGGAATACCCCCGGCTTTTCCGAGATTGACCGTTGGCGGCTCTTCGCGTGCACTGCTGCCGCCCATGCCTCCGAACAGCCCGGCAAATGCCGAACGGTAATTGCCTGCCGCCGCCGAGAGGTTTCCGAGGAGCTCGGCCCGATGCAGCGCCTGCTGTTGCAGGAGGGTGAACCGGTTGTCGAGTTTCGTAAAGCTGAATGCCCTGTCGATCTTCGATCCGGAGAACTCGAAGCCGTTTTTCGAGAAGAGGATACCCTGCTTGCGGTCGGTATTTCCGCAATACTTGTAACGGACGCCGATGCCCTGTTCCTTTAATTTGCCTTCCAGTTCGTTCCAACTTTTGCTCTTGGGCAGACAGCCTTTGATCGCATCGTAGATTTCGTATTTAGTCTTGTCGGGTTCGCGCAGCCGCTCCCGCCGTACGTCGTCCTTTCCCGGCGCGAGATATAGCCCGTATTTCTCGGTCAGCTCCCGGCAGACCTTGGCGTTGCGGATTTTGATGTTCTTGTCCGAAATGGTCTGCCCGTTGTTCCCGACCCGGTTGTAGACCAGATGGCAGTGCGGATGGGGCTGGTCGAGGTGGCGAACCAATAGATACTGCGTATCGGTGATGCCCATCTTTTGCATATACTCCTTTGCGATCTGCGTCATCAAGGCGTCGGTCATCCGCGGAGCGTCTTTGGGTGAAAAAGAGAGGGAGATATGCCCGACGGTGTTTTTCAGCCGCGGATTCAATAAGGTCTGATCTTTGAAGTCCTGCACCATGTCCTTCACTTCCGGAGGCATAATGCCTTCGGCTTCCAATATCCGGGATTCCTCTTTCATCACGTAGCCCACCGTTCCCGAAAAGGACGAGCCCGATATTACCTTACCGATCATCGCAGATCTGTTTCAGGAGTTTTTCGATGGCCGTGACGATCGCCGCATGTCGTACCCTGACAGCCGTCAGACCTTTGGCATTGGCCAGCCGGGTCAGCTGGTTCAGGTTCCGGGCGATGCCTTTGAGTTGGGCCATGAAATCCAGTTGTTCGCGGGTGATCCGTGCTCTTACCGTTCCTCGGTCGATCAGCTGGCGCAGGACTTCGGCTGGCGGTTGTCCTGCTTCGCGGCAGAGGGCCGAGAATCGGAGTTTCCGTTCGGGGCTGAGCCGCGTGCTGACGACGTATTTGCGGATGCGGCCGATACTGACTTTCGGGCGTCCGCCTTGTTTGCCGTATGTTTTTTTCGGTGTTTCCATGATAAGTGGTTTGTAAGCATTTTTTTTCAGACCAGCGGGATTTTACGCCGACCAGCGGGGAAGGCGCAGTTTTCGTCTACGAAAACACAACCTTGCCTTTCTTAAATCTTTACCCCTTTCCGACACGGTGGTTCAATTTCCGCCCTTTCCGCTTTCAGAGCTTGCAGATTATTCCGACAAGAGTGATCTTGCTTATCGGATATAGTTTTCGTGGTCTTAGGTCGGTCTTTTATGCGGGCGATCAGATAGTCGTTTACGTCCTTGTGCCCGCTGTAAAAACTGCTTTGGTCGATTACCTCGCTGCGGGGGCAAAGACGGATCAGATCGGAGGTCGTTTTACGCCCGGCTTCGTCGTTGTCAAAGAAGGCGTGAATCACCGGATGCCGGGAGAGAAACGGGATGGCTTTGGGCAGGTTGACGACCGAGTTCAGAACCGCGGCGTCGATGCGCAGTCGTTCGGGATGTTTCAGCGAGAGATATGCGAGGAAATCCATAAATCCCTCGAAAGCGATCACCGTATCGGAACGGTTGTCGATGGTGGTGATATGTTTGGGCGAGGAGCCGCCTTTGAACCGCTCGGAGCGGAGCTCCCATCCTTCGGCATCGTTGCGGAACCCGACGGCGAAAAAGGCGCGGCCGTTTACCTTGTAGCGAACTTCGCGGCAGAATGCTGCGGCGACCGACGGGACGATGCCGCGCGAGGCGAGATAACCGACCAATGCCGGATGCCGGAGCGGAGCGTCGGAGAGGATGCGGAGCGCGGGGACGGCGGCTGGACGCAAGACCGGCAAGGGACCTCCGGCAGCTGGACGTTCGCCAACACCCGGTGAAAGAGAAACGGAACCGGCGTCCCTTTTTTCACCGTTTTGCAGCCGTCGGACGGCTTCACGGCTGTCGCACCGCTCCAACCGCATCACGAGGGTGAGCAATGTGCCGCCTTCGCCCAGTCCGAAGTCGTACCAGAGATTTTGCACGTAGTCCACTTTGAAACTCGGCGTGCGTTCTTCCCGCAAGGGTGAAAGATACATGTCGTAACCGTTTCGTTCGTATTTGGGCAGAATGCCCCGCCATGCGAGGAATTGCCGGATGCCGATATTTTTCAGATCATTCATAATTTTTGTTTTTCGAAGTTTGCCGATATTGCCTTACTACCTACTACATTTGCGTAATCGTTTGATAAATAATTCGCTATGTGTAGTAACCAAGTTTATGTCACCTTACTACCGTAGTAATTGACGTAGTAGCGTCGTAAGATGCAGTAAGGTGTGTTTTTACATCCTACTACACGCCTGCGTGTTCTTTTTCAATGTTTTGCAGCTGTGTGTAGTAGCGTAGTAACTACAATCCGTAAGAGACGAAAGGATTGGGTGTGATCTTCTCGATGACCCAGCCGTAGACGGGATTTCCGTTGACACGTTTCGAGCGTCGTTCGAACCCGGCCTTGCGCAAGGCTTCGCCCATACGTTTCTCGGAGAGGTTCAGCGACGAATAGCTGCGCAGATAGTCCAGAATCTCCACGGTGGTCATAAAGCAATCCGTGACGGCATGTTCCGGAGGTTTCTCGAACCCTTTCAGCAGCATTTCGTATTCGATGGTCTGGACATGGAATGCGGCGTTTCCCCGGTGCAGTTCTTCGATTTCGGCTTCGTCGAACCAATAGCGGAATCCGTTGCTCAGGAGTGTTCGGGCTTCGGCATATACCCGATCCATATTGACCCATATCGCCCGGTCAATGTCGATGGATAACACCTCGAAGGGCAGGAAGCGCCGCGAGCCGGTCGGATCGGTCAGAAAGTCGTTCCCGTTCACCGAGGCCATGAAGCTCGCCAAGTGGGGATACTCTTCGATGTAGACGTCGTAGGGCCGCCGGTATTTGACCGAAGGAGCCGTGATGAGGTTCTTCAGCTCGTTTTCATCCCGTTTGTTGAGCGCCTTCAGCTGGTCGTCGATGTTGATGAAGAGGTATTCGGCGACCAGCGTCAGCACGTCTTTGTTCTGCGGGTCGATCTTTCCCGTGAAAAGATAACTGGCGAGTGAGCGGGGACAGAGGTTGTCGAGCCATGTGGTCTTGAACTTTCCCCGCTCGCCGGTCAATACCAGACAGACGTGGTTCTGACATCCGAGGTCGTTCGTTGCATTGGCGACCACGCCGACGAGCCATTTGGTCAGGTACTCCGACCAATGCAGGGCGTTGCGCACAGTGACGGTCGCGGCCAGTTCGTCGATGGCCTGCGTTCCCGTTGCCGGCGGCAGTTTATGAAAATACGCCTGCACGGGATTCACACGCTCGGAAAAGTCGCTTTCGAGCATGCTGCGCAGGTTCTCCGCCGAGGTGGAGATGCCGATGGTGCGGTCGAGCTCCCGCCGGAAGGAGTTGAGCCGGTATTTGGTCACGGGGAGGAACTCGCCGTCGCTGCTGCGGAACTCCGCACGGCTTTTGACCGTGTTGTAGCGAAAGGCGTAATGCTCCCGCAGGAACTCCTCGATACGCTCGTTCCGGGACTGCTTGCCGGGGACTGCAACGCTGTCTGACGACTTATTTGCCATCGCGCTCGCCGAGAATCCGTTGAATGTCCGAGGTGCGGTAGCGAACCTTGTTACCGACCTTAACGGCTTTCAGATATCCTTTGCGGTTCCAATGCCAGAGCGTCGCGTCGCAAACATCGCATAGCTCTTTGACCTGCTCTTTGGTCAGGTAACGTTCCTTGCGGGCTTCGGCGACTTGTGCAGCCAGCTCTTCTTTGGCGCGGTCGATAAGGCTTTTGGAGAAAGCCAACAGATCCTCGCCGCTTACCTCCAGCCGGATGCTGCCCGGAGCATCCCGGAGGATGGATAATAAATCTTTCATACATTGCTTTCCGCCCGTTATGAGGCGCAACATTCCGGCGGAGGGAAAAGCAGCGCCGCCGCCCGGAAATCCGAGCGACGGCGCAAATATAATGTTATGATTGAACGATGTTTAAGCGTTTAATTCGCGGTGTATTAAGACGAATTTGACGAGCCTTATTCCGATAGAAAATCTTTTATTTCCCGGATGATAAGGGCCTCGCCGCCCCGACTGCTGACGGCCGATCCGATAAGCAGCGGTTCCGTCAGGCGGCTGTATGCTTCCTGTATGCCCCGCTCGTGGACGATGCGGATGTCAGAACCGTATTCTGCTTGCAGGGCATCGCGGAATGGCTTGATATTGATTGGAACCACCAGATAGCGTAATTCATCGAGAGCGATCTTCAGACGTGCGATGTCGGTCTGGGTGTGTTTCCTCGTGAGGTATTCGCCGATCTTTCTTCGCAACTCAGCGGGATGTGTGACAATTGGCGAAAACATTTCCACCAATGATCTGGCTGCGCTCGGCCTGCCGGGCTTCCTCTTTTCACCTGCATCTTCGGCCGGAAGAGTGCCCGCAGCCCATTCCAGCACCCGGTCGCTTTCGGCCAGCCGCATCGCTTCGCGGTGGGCATCCCAGTCCTGCTTGGTGCGCAGTTCTAATTTGATGGAGCGGGAGATTAGCAGTTTGATCGTGGCACTCATGGTCATTTTCTGCAAGAATCCCAGATCGGGCGAGCGCCGCAGCTCTTCGCAACGCTCCACCATCCGTTCGAAACTCTTGCCGAAGTAGAGCCAGCAAAGCATTGCCGGGAGTGTGGAATCCTTGCCGGGCTGTTCGCACTCCCGGATGATCTTGCCGGCAAGGTCGTGTTGTCGGGCCGCCTGTTCGATCTCATCGACATGCTCGAACAGTCCTTCATTGGCTTTGTCGGACATTAGGCGCCGGTACCGGGGGATGAGGGACATGGCTTGGAACATGACCGACTGGCATCCTGCATAGTCACGGGCGTTCATCGCCTCCTCGAATGCGGCGTATTCGTCGGGGTGGGTGTTCATCCATTCCCGCAACTTCGCTTTGAAAGCCTCGTATTCCTGCTGGCCCATAGTATTGTACTACTTTTTTAAGACAACCCATCTGCCGCCTTTTGTCGGCCCTTCATGACTGATAATCCCCTCTTTGTTCATTTGCAGTAGATAATGCTTAATGCTATTCGAGGTACGTCCTAATAACGCTTCCAATTCCCTGCCGGAGATTGCCGGATTCTTTTGGATTTCGTAGATGATCCTTTCCCGAATATTTTGGGGTGTTTCTTGTGGGTTTCTTGTGGGTTTCTTGTGGGTTTCTTGTGGGTTTCTCTCAGCACCGAAGCCTGCATCGTAATATCGTTTCGATGCTTTTTCAATTACCCGAAATGCCGTGACAAATGAAAAGTCGAATTCGGCTTTTTCATTGCCGTTTTCCGTCAGCTCTTTTTGAACCCTATAAACACCTCGGCTGAAACGATTGACATAACCGAGAATTTTCATCGCTTCGGCAATGAACGGATTGCGGTAATCGCTTACATTCGGAAAATTCTCCGGACTGACTTTTCCATATAAACCGCCGGGATTTTGTATTTCAATACGATCATCGTATTCATAGAATTGTATCGGGGCATTCGTTTCATAATCCCGGTGCATGATCGCATTCATCAGAAGTTCCCGCGTTGCCCAGTATGGGTAATTCGCAACGGTTTCTTCCCGGAGAACACTAATCGGAATCGGGCGTTTTTGCGACACACTCGTTTCGACGAATGCGTCTATTTTAATGAGGTCATGGCAAAGGTTATTCCCGAACTTGTGTTCATTGATGATTTCCCCTGCACGATCCACACCTTTGAAACGGACATATTGGACATAAGCTCCCGGAAAATAGCGCCCCGGATTTCCCCCGAACAGAATAATGCATCCGTTCGTCGGACAGTTATATCGCAAGTCGAAAAATCCGAGTGATGCCAACTGTTCTTCAAGAGGGCGCTTATCGTCTGCAAGAATTTCACTGGCTACGGCTTTTGGTAAAAATTCTGACCGAACAAGGTTTATATCAATGTCGGCAAGCGTCGTTCCGATACACGGCATGGCATCGAACGTTCGAATATTAGAGATTCTTCGCTCCATCAATATTTTTTCTTCGGCTTCCGATGCGATGCTTTTGCGCGGACCTATCCGTACCCAAATACGTCCCCGGTATCTGACCGGAGGAAATTCGGACGGTTTGACCTCGACCACGAGTAAATCGCCACCTTCCAAAACAAAGCGCTCGACAGTCATTACCGGTTGCGGGAGAATATTGCCGTCGGTGCGGATATTGGTCATTTTGAGTAGTAGACCATCATCGACACGCAGGCCGGATAACTTCCCGTTGTCTTCGGCTCCTATAATCAGATAGCCGCTTTTGTCATCGCCGGGTAAATCATTGGAAAAAGCACAAATCGCCTGGCAAAATTTGTCCATATTGGTTGTCGAGGTCGTTATCTCGATGTTGTAGCTTTCCGGATTGCCAAGTATTTGTACCAGTTGTTTCTGTGTTAACATAATGCGGCTCTCAATTTGTTAGGACAAAAATATGGATTCTTTTCAGTAAATTCTAAAAAGCAATATATTATTTCAGCAAATCGACCAACTGTTGCTTCATTTCATCGTCGATGGTGCGATAACGCGCGAAAGCCTTGCTGCCTTCCTTATGTCCGCTCAAAGCTCCGACCAAATTGGGGTCTTTGACCCGCTTATACAGATTTCCGACGAATGTCCGGCGGGCCAGATGCGACGAGGCGATCTCGTAAAGTACCCTTTTTTCTTCTTCGCGGGTGGTGGGGTTTATGACCGTAACCAGCCGTTTCAATCCGGCGGCTTTGAAAATCCGCTTGATCGCCATATTGTATTTCTGCTCGGAGATGAAGGGCAGCAGCTTGTCGCCATCCAGACTTTTGTAACGGGCTGCGATCTCTTTGGCAGTCTGATTCAGCGGAACCCGCACGGTCAGCGGTCGCCCTTCCTTGGTCTTGCGCGGTATGTACTCGATGGCTCCGTCGATCAGATTCGATTTCGTCATTTTCAGCAGATCGCCCACCCGGCAGCCGATCAGACATTGAAAAACGAAAATGTCGCGCTGAACGGCCAGTTGCGGATGCCGCATCAGATTCGTGCCGTAAATCTTGTGCAACTCCTCCACCGTGATATAATAAGGCGTTCCGTATGTGCATTCCTCCAACGGGAAATCGTCGAACGGTCGGTTACGGGTCTTTTTGTTGCTGTTGCACCAGTAGAAGAAAGTCCGGATGCGCGAGAAACAATCCAATAAAGTATTCTTCCCTCTGGGTTGCGGCGTGCGTGCTTCGGGTATAGCTTCGTAGATTTCCGGGTAAAGAGCGCAGTAGCGGTATTCATTTTCCAAAAATTCCCAAATATCCCGCAAGGTGTCGGCCGTTACATGGTCTATGTCCAATACGAATGCTTTTTGCCCCCTCTTGGTTGTCCGGATATAAAGTTCATACCGTTGTAATCCTCGTTTGATGACCCGGTAATTCTTTTTGCGGACATCGGAAAGACGGTGCTTTTCGAGAAATTCGTCGAACAATGCGATCAATGTCGGCTTGGCCGTTTCTTCCGTGGCTGTTTCGACATTGTACTTTTGCGGATTGTAATATTGTTCCAAAGCCTCTTTCAGCCACTCTTTCTGCGGCTCTGCCACCTGTCGGGATTGATAGGCTTTTTCGAGGTAGGACTTGAGTTTGCGGGCTTCATCGTTGTAATAGGAACGCATTTCGTCGTCGCAAACGATTTTGCTTTTGACCTGTTCGGCCTTGTCATCCCAAAGATTGGGATTGATGGTGAGCCGGGTCGGTGCGACCATATCTACCTGTCTGCCATCCCGCAGACGTGCGTAAATGGTCGCCTTCGATTCTGTATCATAGCGTTTTACGCTCTTTTTGATGATGAGAGTTATTTTCATAGTACCCAGATTCCGGATTGACAGAGCAAAAATACGAAAAATTCCCCACATTTTCCCCACATCTGCTAAAATATGTTCAATCTGAATTTATCTGGTAAAATGATTGAATATTTATATATTATTGATAATAAATAAAATAAATATAAATTTATTCATTCTTGCCTCTATTTAAGTTTAATAGAATTTAATATATTCAAATGCGGCTCCGGGTACGCTTATAAAGCCCCGCTGGTTTGATTGTCAAGCCAGTGGGGCTTTTGTTTCTTCTGGGGTGGCAGATACGGGGCACTTTCTGTCATGCCTTAAAATATATGCGCCGATTTTTTTGCGCCAGAAAATACCATATTGAATTTTATTTGTATATTTGCCGTCGCATAGGTTTCCAAATCACACCCGCCGGGCCGTGATGCGGAATGAAAAGGGAATGCAGTGAAAATCTGCGACAATACCCGTTGCTGTGAGTTCCTGCCCCGACGAGGGGCGCAAGACGTTTCACAATCTTTGCCACTGGCCGTAAGGCTGGGAAGGCGTGAAACCGGAACAAGTCAGAAGACCTGCCGATGCTTTTATTGGATTTGCTGCCTGCGGGATTACGGGTGAAAATCAAAACTGCGATTTCCCTGTTGCCGGCATTCCGGTACGAAAAAAGGCATTGGATGTTTTCGAAGGTGTAAATCCGTTTTGAATTTCTGTTGCGCCGTATCCCGAAAGGATACGGTTGATTTTTTATTGTCCAATCAAAATAAAGCAGAATGAAGAAACTATTTACCCTTTTGACAGTAATGCTGCTCGGCGTTTCGACGTGGAGCTGCTCGTATGACGACGATGACTTGTGGAATGAGATCGGGAATATCAAAACCGAACTGGCCCGGATCAACAAAGAGGTCGGAACGTTACAAACCCTTGTCGATGCGCTGAATCAGCAAAAAACGATCACCTCTGTCGAAGAAACGGCGACGGGGTACACGATTACCTTCAACGATGGCAAAACCGTCGAAATTAAAAACGGCACGAATGCACCGGAGGTCGGTATCGACCTGTTCGAAGGCGTCTACTACTGGACGATCGGCGGCAAAGGCAACTGGCTGACCGATGCGGACGGGAACAAAATCCCTGTCGCCGGCAAGGACGGCTCGAAACCCCAAATGGCCGTCGATGCCGACGGCTACTGGACTGTGGACGGGGTGCGTATTAAAGATGCCGCAGGCAACGATGTAAAAGCTGCGGGGAGCAACGGAAAAGACGGGG
>OMFQ01000731.1_pt1 | contig 16625 bp, 12 predicted proteins | sample 1645671 | NCBI WGS metagenome assembly OMFQ01 (sample SAMEA103958119, study PRJEB25191) | human gut metagenome | biome: human-associated habitat [ENVO:00009003]; feature: intestine environment [ENVO:2100002]; material: feces | place: Germany | collected 2013/2015
TATGCCAAAACGCTGACCTATTATACCCGCGATAATATCGCGGAAGCTGTTTACAGCGCCATGGAACAGGCTACGGAAGACCGTGGCATTACGCTGGAAGGCGAAACCAAGACGGCCGTGGAAACTGTGGCTGAGGCTGTGCGTATGGAGTATGCCTCCTACACCGCGGTGCCGCTGGTCAGCCAGCTGCGTACCCTGGTGCAGAAACTGCAAAAGGTGATGGTAATCGGCTTGGTGGTCAGTGCGGTGCTGCTGTGCGCTGCGGTAGTGTCCATGCTGCACATCAGCCGCAAAGATGCCCACCTGGGGGCGCGCTGCCTGGTGTATGCCCTTGGCGGTGCTGCTGTGGTGTGCCTGGTGCTGGGTGTGGGCGTTAAGCCGATGATCGGCTTAACGCGCCTGGGCATTGACCCGCCTGCCCTGAAAAACCTGCTGATTGCTTATGTGGGCGGTTTGTTTGGCCGCTTTGTGGTGATGGCAGTGATCTATTTTGTGCTGGCGATAGTGCTTGGCGTATTGGTGAGCAGGCACAAAAAGCACAGAGCATGATGATAGAGTTTATAGAATAAGGGCAATACCGCATAATTCCCGCCTAACGGCTCAAGCACCGCTCCGGCGGCTGCGGCACGGCATCTGCGTTGCCAAAATGCTCGATAAGACATCCAGTATTATCTGCGCTTTTGGCTTAGCATCTGCCGTACCTCGCTCGCCGTATCGGCACTTAGAATTATGCGGTATTGCCTAAGATAAAAAGAAACGGTGCTGTACCCCGGACTTTATGGGGTACGGCACCGTTTTTTGTGTGAAGATGGGACAGGCGAGATGGCCCTGGAATGTGATGGTGAGGGAAAAGACGGGTTTTGAGTGATGTGGAGGGGATTGTGATGGTATGCCACCTGTAGGGGCGCACAATGTGCACCCGCTGCCTTGCGGAGAATGATGTGGTGAAATATTAGACAAGGCCCGGCATGTGGGACGATGCGAAGCATCGTCCCCTACAAATCTGTTTTAGGTGCATTACAAAATTTGTAATATGAGAGATGGGCCAAGGTTGCGGCGGGGTCGGGTGACCCCGCCCTACTGCGAGGTTATGGCTAGTACCTACAAATAAAATAGCGCAAACAGCGTAAAATAAAAACACCCCGGAACCGCATAAGAATATGCGATTCCGGGGCGTAATGTTACTGGATAAAGGGCAAATTAAATCTTAGCCAAATCAAGCCTTGTTGGCAGAGCCGAACAGCTCGATCTTCTCCTTGACCTTATCCATGATGGCGTCTGCGCCCGGCTTCAGCAGCTTGCGCGGGTCATAGCCCTTGCCCTGCTGATCCTTGCCGGCTTCGATGTACTTGCGGGTAGCCTCAGCAAATACCAGCTGGCAGTCAGTGTTGACGTTGATCTTGGAAACGCCCAGGCGGATGGCTTTCTGAACCATCTCGTCGGGGATGCCGGTGCCGCCGTGCAACACCAGAGGAATGTTGTTGGTAGCCTGATGGATGCGCTCCAGAGCTTCAAAGTCCAGACCCTTCCAGTTGGCGGGGTAAATGCCGTGGATGTTGCCGATGCCGGCAGCCAGGAAGTCAACGCCCAGAGCGGTGATCTTGGCGCACTCTTCGGGGTCAGCGATTTCGCCGTTGCCGACTACGCCGTCCTCAACGCCGCCGATGGAACCAACTTCGGCTTCGATGGACAGGCCCTTGTCGTGTGCCAGCTCAACCAGCTCACGGGTCTTGGCAATGTTCTCTTCGATGGGGTAGTGGGAGCCATCGAACATGATGGAGGTAAAGCCAGCTTCAATGCAGGCCTTTGCGCCCTCATAGGTGCCGTGGTCCAGGTGCAGGGCAACGGGAACCGTGATGCCGAGAGATTCATCCATTGCGCGCACCATGGCGGCAACGGTCTTGAAACCGGTCATATATTTGCCGGCACCCTCGGAAACGCCCAGGATAACCGGGCTCTGCATGGCCTGAGCCTGAAGCAGAATGCTCCGGGTCCATTCCAGGTTATTGATATTGAACTGGCCAACACCATAGTGGCCGTCACGAGCTTTGAGGAGCATATTGGTTGCATTTACGAGCATAACAGGTACCTCCTATAAATTCAGTTCAAGCAGCTGGAGGGCCTGACCCTGCCAGCTATTTTATTATAGACCGACTTTGACAAAAAATCAACAATAATCATGGCTTTTTACCCAAGAATGAGTAAAAAGTCCAGAAAATGGGATGATTGCACAGTGTTAGACGTGTGATTTTGGGTAAGATTTATGAAAGAATAGCAGAATGACCAGCACCCGATGCGCCAATTTGGTCGAAATGTGCAGAATGGACAGAGGGGCGGACGCAGGAAAACGGGAAATACAATTTGAATATAAAATTAAATAAAATACAATAGGTTGATTTGCGCGAGGCCATGAGAGAGGTGCATTTATAAAAGGGTGGTAGGATGAGGGGACGGAACGGTCAAGACCGTTTCCTACAGACAGGGAAAAGGAAAATACGGAAAGGGAAGGTTGATGTGGACATAGCACAGCAGGACCCAAGGCAAAACAAAATCGGCCCCTGCCTTGGTGCGGCAGGGGCCGATAAATTCAGTGATTCAAATAACTCAAAAATGCGGAAAAGAAAGCTTTACCGGTCGATGGGGGCAGTCTTGGCTTTCAGCCAGGTCTTTTCCTCTTCGGTCAGGCGGGGGCTGAGCATCTCGTATACATGGGCATGGTAGGCGTTCAGCCAGTTGATCTGGTCACGGGTCAGTTCGTCCACAATGACCGGCTCGGTGGAGATGGGCACCAGGGTCAGCGGCTCAAATTTCAGCCAGTGACCATATTGGTTGGTGCCGGCATCCACGCATTCCAGCTCGTTCTCAATGCGGATGCCGACTTCATCGGTCTCATAAACGCCCGGCTCATCGGTGATGGTCATGCCCTCTTTGAAGACAATGGGGTTCTGGGGGCGCAGGCTTTGGGGGCCTTCGTGCACCGAGGAGATGTAGCCAACGCCGTGGCCGGTGCCGCAGCGGTAGTTGATTTTGTGTGCCCACAGCGGGCCGCGGGCAAAGCTGTCCAGTGCAAAGCCGGTGCAGTAATCCAAGAATACCGCGCGGGCAATGTCAATGTGGCTCTGCAGGGTCCAGGTGTAGTATTTGCGCTCGTTTTCGGTCAGGGGGCCGACGGGATAGGTGCGGGTGATATCGGTGGTGCCGCAGTCATACTGGCCGCCATTATCTACCAGCAGGAAGCCGCGCGGCTCGATCACGCTGTCCACTTCGCCCTCGGCATGGTAGTGCATCATGGCAGCGTTGGGGCCGTAAGCGGCAATGGTATCAAAGCTGTCCTCAAAATAGCCGGGCATTTCGGCACGGCGCTTTTGCAGCATCTTTTCAATGTCAGTCTCGTGCAGGATTTTGCCCTCGGCGATGGCCTTTTCCAAATCCATCTGGAAACGCACCATGGCAACGCCGTCACGCACATGGCATTCGCGGATGTTGGCAAGCTCGACCGGGTTTTTGACACCTTTCAGTGCAAAGATCGGGTCGGCACCGGTAACGGTCTTGTGCTCGTTCAGGGCGCAGTACAGGTCATAGTTGGTGGCTTTCTCGTCTACGAGGAATACTTCCTCTGCGGGCAGAGCGTGTACGGTATCGATCAGCTCCGGGTAGTCGCGCAGGGAAACGCCGTTATCGGCCAACGTTTTTGCGTCGGCATCATTCAGGCGGCCGGGGGCGATAAACAGGGTGCAGCTGTCCATCGTGACAAGGGCATAAGCAACGGCCAGCGGGGTACAGGGCAGGTCGCGTGCGCGCATGTTGGTCAGCCAGCCCACACAGTCCAGACCAGTCACGGCCAGGGCGGTGGCACCGGCTTTTTTCAGCTCGTCACGCACCATGGCAATGCGCTGGGCGGCGGTGGCGCCGGTCTGCTCAACAGTCAGCAGCTCGCAGGGGGTGTTGGGCAGGCTGGGGCGGGTGGTCAGGCTCTCCCACAGGGGGGAGACGATATCCTTGCTTTCCAGCTTGGCGCCGCTCTTGGCCAGAGCGGCGGCATAGCCGTTGGCAATGGTGGCAGGCACGCAGCTGCCATCCAGCAGCAGGGTCTGGCCTGCGGCAAAATGGGCGGTCAGGTACTCTTCCACGGTGGGCACCCCGGCGGAACCGGCGTGCATGCACTCAATTTCGGTACCGGCCAGCTGACGGTCACCCTGAACATAAAAGCGGCCATCGCACCACAGGGCGCTGCCGGTCAGGGTGACAACAAGGGTGGAGTTCTCGCCGGTAAAGCCGGAGAAAAACGGCAGGCTGTTGTAATAAGCGGGCAGATATTCACTGGAGTGGGGGTCGCTGGTCATCAGCAAAACACCGTGGGCACCGGCTGCCTGGGCAGCGGCGCGCAGAGCGGCAATTTTTTCATTGGTCGTCAAAATAGTCCTCTCCTTATATGCAGAATGTTGAACAAGTCCATTCTAACATGTTTTCATAAAAGGTCAATACGGGGTGCGGTTCAGCACAGTGCCCAGCAGCGGCAGGCCGCAGCCCTGCAGAAGGTGAGCCGCCTGGCGCAGCTCCTGGTGGGTAACGCCGCCGCTTTGTACCACAAGCAGGGCACCGTCACATACCTTGGCAAGGCTGAGAGCGTCACTGCATTCGCTCAGGGCTGGAGCATCGACCAAAAGATAAGCAAACTTTGGTGCACAGCTTTCCACCATGCGGGCAAAACGGGGGTGTTCCAGCAGCAGGGCCGGGCGGCTGGTGGTGCCGGAGGCCGGAACCAGGCAGGTGCCGCGGATCTCGGTGTGGTAGAGAACTTCCTCCAGAGGGACACTGCCGGAAAGATAGTGTGCCAGACCCGGCACTTTGTGTTCACCGGTCAGCCCGCACTGGCGGCAGATGCCGGAATGGCGCAGGTCACCGTCAACCAGCAGGCAGCGCTGGCCAAGCCCGGCAAGCAGCTGCCAGAACTGCAAAGCCAGAGTAGTTTTACCTTCCTGCGGGGTAGTGCTGGTGAGCAGAATGATTTTGGCGTCTGGGGCTGTCTGTTCCAGACGCAGGCGCAGCAGATTCAGGGATTCAACCGTCCGGGGTGCCAGCTCCGGCAGGTGGTTCAAAGCAAGTTCTTTCATGGGCGGCCGCCTTTCCGGGTATGGAGGCGGCAGGGCGTGGCATCCGGGATGCAGGCCAGCGGCGAAGAGCCAAGGCAACGGGTCAGATCGTCCGCCGTATAAATGTGGTCATCCCGCAGGTAATGCAGGCAGAGGAAAGCAAAGCAGAGCAAAAAGCCGATGCCAGCGCCAAACGCTGCGTGGAACACAGCCCCCGGCCCGGAAAAGCGCTGCGGCGGGGCTGCCTGCTCCACCAGGCGGGGCGGGGTGGTGCCCATGCGGGCAGAGAGATCATCCAACGCAAGGGCAGCCAGTGCGTTGGCAATATCTGCTGCGCGCTGTGGGGAGGAATCGGTCGCAACAATGCGCAGAACATGGGTATCTGCCGGGTGCAGAATGGTAAGCTGGTCTTTTAAGTGGGCAGTATCCGTGGAAAGGCCAAGGGTGGAAATAACGGATTCCAGCATGGTGCGGCTGGTCAAAAGCTCCTGATAATCAGCCGTTAATTGCAGTTCCGCATAGCCGGAGGTCAGCCCCTCCTGTGCGGCGGCAACATACAGCTGGGCTTCGGCCTGGTAGTTGCGCGGGGCAAGGCGTGCGGCAGCAAAGGCCAGAATACCTCCCAGCAGGGTACAAACCAGTACCGCGGCGAAATGGGCGGGCAGCAGGCGGAACAGTTCCACGGGGGTCACTTCGCGCCCGGCGGCGCGGGATGCAGGGGCAGCGGGCAAGGTGCTCACCTCCAAAACAGGGCGTGAACAAGGCAAAATTCCGGTAAAAACAGCATACATCAAGTGTAACACGCGCCCGGCGCAAAATTCAATAGAAAAAACGGTTTTTCAGGCGATACTGGGCGATTTTTCGGGCAAACTGCTGAAAGGTGAGAGGATTTTGCAGCAAACGGGGGAAACGCCGCGGCAAAAAGGCGCTGACGGGGCAAGAAGTTTTCAAAAATTTCAAATTTTGGCAGGCCCAAATGGGCGAAAAGCTCTTGACGGGTTTGATATAATAAGGTTAGCAGTAAGAAAACAAGATTGCTAACAACACAAACAAACTTTAAGATAGAAGGGAATATTACCATGGCAGAACAGGTAACTAAAATTGATATTTTCTCCGGCTTTTTGGGTGCAGGCAAAACGACCCTGATTAAAAAGCTCATCAAGGAAGCGTTCCAGGGCGAAAAGATTGTGCTGATCGAAAACGAATTCGGCGAGATCGGCATTGACGGCGGCTTTATGCGTGAGGCTGGCATTCAGGTCAACGAGCTGAACTCCGGCTGCATCTGCTGCTCTCTGGTGGGCGACTTCCGCGAGGCGCTGAAAAAGGTCGTGGAGACTTATCATCCTGACCGCATCCTGATCGAGCCTTCCGGCGTTGGCAAGCTGAGTGATGTGACCCGCGCTGTTGAGGGTGTGGGCGAGACCCTGCCGGTCAGCCTGAACAGCTTTGTGACTGTGGCCGATGTGAACAAGGTCAAAATGTATATGAAGAACTTTGGCGAGTTCTATGATGACCAGATCAGCCACGCATCCTGCATCATCCTGAGCCGCACCGGCAGCGCAGACGAGAAGAAGGTTGCCGCAGCCGTTGCCCTGATCCAGGAAAAGAACCCCACCGCCACCATTGTGACCACCGATTGGAACGAACTGACCGGTGCACAGATCGTTTCCGTTATGGATGGTAAGCGCGACCTGGTTGCCGAGCTTCTGAGCGAAGCACAGGCTTCCAATGCTGCCCATGCGGACGAGGATGAGGAAGAGCATCATCATCACCACCACCATGACCATGATGAGGACGGCCACGAGTGCTGCCACCATCACCACGACCATGATGATGACGACGATGACCACGGCCACGAATGCTGCCATCACCATCACGACCATGATGACGACGATGATCAGGACGAGCATGAGCACCACCATGACGGCGAGTGCTGCTGCGGCCATCATCACCATCATCATGACCACGATGCAGACGAAGTGTTCACCAGCTGGGGCCACGAGACTGCCCACAAGTACAGCCATGACGAGCTGGAGAGCATCCTGACCACGCTGGATTCCGGCGAGTACGGCGCTGTGCTGCGTGCCAAGGGCATTGTGGACGGCGGCGACACCTGGTACGAGTTCGACATGGTGCCCGGTGAGCATGAGATCCGCACCTGCGGCCCCGATGTTACCGGCAAGGTGTGCGTGATCGGTTCCCAGCTGAAGGAACATGAGGTGGAAGAGCTGTTCCACGCCTGATTTGTAAAGGAGTAAAACATGGCGCAGAAAGAGATTCCCTGTTACCTCTTTGTGGGTATGCTGGAAAGCGGCAAAACCAAATTTATTCAGGAAACAATGGAGGACCCGCAGTTTGATTCCGGCGACAAAACGCTGCTGTTGATCTGTGAGGAAGGCGAAGAGGAATATGATTCCGAGCGATTTGCCTTTGGCGGCGTGACCGTTGCCACCATTGAGGACAAAGCGGAACTGAACCGCGAACACCTGCAGCAGCTGGCTGAAAAGTCTGACTGTGGGCGTGTGATTATTGAATACAACGGCATGTGGCTGGTGCAGGAGCTGTACGATGCCCTGCCGGATAACTGGCTGATTTACCAGTGCCTGGCCACCGCAGACGGCACTACCATCAAGACCTATGCCAACGACAATGCCATGCGCAGCCTGCTGCTGGACAAGCTGCGCGGCAGCGAGCTGCTGGTGGTGAACCGTGCCGAGGCGGTAAACGATGACGAAAGCCACCAGCTGATCCACAAGCTGGTGCGCCAGGCCAGCCGCCGCTGCGATATCGCCTATGAGTTCAAGGATGGCAGCGTTGCCTATGACGATATCCCGGACCCGCTGCCGTTCGATGTAAACGCCCCGGTGATCGAGATTCCCGAAGAGTTCTTTGGCGTGTGGTATATGGACTGCATGGATGAGATGCAGAAGTACGACGGCAAAACGGTGAAATTCCTGGCTCAGGTGTGCCAGACCAACCGCGCCGGCAAGGACAGCTTTGTGCCCGGCCGCTTTGCCATGACCTGCTGCGTGCAGGATATCCAGTTTGTGGGCTTCCCCTGCAAGTACGCGGAGTACAAGAACCTGAAGCAGCGTGACTGGATCACGGTAACGGCAAAGGTGAACCTGAAATACCACCCGATTTACAAGGGCCAGACCCCGGATTCTGTCGGCCCGGTGCTGACGGCCATCAACGTGGAGCCTGCCGCGGCCCCGCGTGATGATGTGGTGACCTTCAGTTGAGCGGGGAACGCCGCAGGGCAATCGAAGCCCGCGTGGCAGCCGCAGCCGCCCGGCTGGAAAAAGAGGGCCGCTACACGGCAACCCGGCGGTGCATCCAGCACGGCAAGGTCAGCGTGTATGCCCACTGCGTCAGCGTGGCGGATACCGCCTGCGTCTTGGCGGAAACGCTGCACCTGCGCGTAAACGAGCGGGCGCTGATCCGCGGTGCATTGCTGCATGATTACTTTTTGTATGACTGGCACGATAAAGCCAACGGCCACCACTGGCACGGTTTTACCCACCCAGGCACCGCCCTGCACAACGCAAGCGAGGATTGGAAGCTGACCCCGGTGGAGCGGGAGATCATCAAAAAGCACATGTTCCCCTTAACCCCCATCCCACCCACCTGCCGTGAAGCGTGGCTGGTGTGCCTGGCAGATAAAATCTGTGCCGCCAAGGAGACGACCGGCGGAATCTATGGCAAGCTGCCGTTTGCCGCGAAGCATAACGCGCAGGATTAAGTAAATTAACGTTTTATATGCAGAAAATCCAAAAGCCCGATGCCGTGTTGACATCGGGCTTTTGGCATTTTACGCGGAGAGGGGAAAAATTAGGAATTCGGAATGGGACGGTGGGAAAAAGTTCGTGGCAAGGGTTGAACCTGCTGTAATTCCGCATAGGCAGGGATCATAAACAGGAACAACAAAAAACAGGCGCACCACAGAATAATCCCCGTGGTGCGCCTTATTTATACGATTGTACCTATTGGATTAAAGGTTTTCGCCGAAGCCTTTTTTCAAAAAAGGTTGGAAAAATCCCCCGTAAATCCAAAAATCACAGCGTATCGCAGATGGTGCTCATCATGGAACGGATGTCGATGTGCTGGGGGCATTTGGGCAGGCAGGCACCGCACTTGATGCAATGCTCGGCGCGGGTGGCGGCGGGGGCGTCCTCATATTCCTCTTTTAGGGTGGCGAGGCGGTCACCAAGCAGGCGGTATTCGTTCCAGGCGTGCAGCATGCCCGGAATGTTGACCCCGGCGGGGCAGGGCATGCAGTACTTGCAGGCCGTGCAGGGGGCAAGCTTTTGGGCCTTGAACACATCCAGCGCACGGGCGAGGGTATCCTGCTCGGTGGTGGAAAGCGGAATAAAGGGATCCATGGAAGCCACGTTATCCTGTACCTGCTCCAGGGTAGTCATGCCGGAAAGTACGCACAGCACATTGGGCAGGCTGGCAACCCAGCGAATGGCCCAGCTGGCCAGGCTCTTTTCCGGGGCGGCCTGATGCAGCAGGGCGGCGGCTTCAGGGCAAAGGGTGTTCAGCATCCCGCCGCGCACCGGCTCCATAACGATGACCTGCAGCCCGGCAGCGGCGCACAGCTCGTATTTTTTGCGGCTCTGCTGATAGTCCCAGTCAAAATAATTGAGCTGCAGCTGTACAAAATCCCAATCGCCTGCAGCAAGGATCTCTGCCAGCTGCTCAGCGCTGCCATGGAAAGAAAAGCCCAGCCGCTTGATTTTGCCCGCCTTGCGCAGCTCGTTCAGCTGGTCATAGGCGTGGTACTTGACGTAATTGGACCAGCTGCTTTCATGGACAGAGTGAGCGAGGTAAAAATCAAAGTAATCAGTGCGGCAGTTGGCCAACTGCTCGTTAAAAATACGGGGCACATCCTCATCGCATTTCAACAGCCAGCCGGGCAGTTTGCTGGCAAGGTGATAGCTGGCGCGGGGATACTTGGCCAGAGCTTTGCCGCAGAACTTTTCGCTCATGCCGCCGTGGTAGGGGTAGGCAGTATCGAAATAGTTCACGCCGTGGGCATAGGCATAATCAAAAATCTCCTGTGCCTTTTCCTCGTCAATGCTGGTCTGGTCGGCGGCGTCCCGCAGGGGCAGGCGCATGGTGCCAAGACCCAGCAGGCTGATTTTGCCGTTGAGGTCATTATAGGGGGCAGGGTTATTGCGGCAAACACGGTATTCCATACAAGTTACGCTCCTTATTCCGGCTTTGCCAGATGAATTTGATGGAAGATTTGGTGCGGGGATAAACAAGAAACGCCGATTTTGCTGGCTCGGCGGTTAAGGTGTATCTGAAAACAAAGAAACAGCCGATATTTTCGACTTTTCAGATACACCCTGGGAAAAGGAAATTATTCGCAGGAGGAACAGTCGCCACAGTCCTCGTCGGTGGCAGGAGCTGCCGTTGCGGCGCGGCCTGCCAGCTCGGGATCAAGGCTTTCGGCTACTTTGATCATCAGGGCACATTCAATGCGCTTGCGGAACACTTCGCAGCCATATTCATACACACCGTGGATATCGCCGGTGGCGTGCAGGGCGTTGGCGGCGCAGCCGCCCGCGCAGTACAGGCGTGCCCAGCAATCCTTGCAGTCGGGGCGGGCGTACACGTTGCACAGCTTGAATTCATCCCGCAGTTCGGTGTTGGTAACGCCGTTCCAGATATCGCCCAGCTTGTAATCCGGGTCGCCGACAAACTGATGGCAGGGGTACAGGTCGCCCCAGGGGGTAACGGCCATATATTCGGTGCCGGAACCACAGCCGGAAATGCGCTTGTAAATGCAGGGGCCATGGGCCAAGTCGATCATGTAATGGTAGAAAGTGATGGGATGACCGGCTTTTTCACGGCGGAGCATATCCTTGGCCAGCAGCTCATACTGGTCAAACAGGATGGGTAGGTCGGCTTCGGTCAGGGCTTCGGGACTGCCGGCCTTGCTCACGACCGGCTCCATGGAAAGCTCGTCAAAGCCGAGATCATCCGCCATGTGGAACAGGTCGTTGGTGAAATCGGTGTTGTAATGGGTGAAGGTGCCGCGCATGTAGTAGCCCTTACCGCCGCGGGCCTTGACCAGCTGCTGGAACTTGGGCACAATGCGGTCATAGCTGCCGCGGCCTGCAATATCCTTGCGGAAACGGTCGTTGACCTCCTTGCGGCCATCCAGAGAAAGAACCACGTTGTAGCACTCTTTGTTGGCCCACTCAATGACTTCATCGGTGATGCCGATGCCGTTGGTGGTCAGGGTGAAGCGGAAGTTCTTGCCTTTTTCTTTTTCAATGCTGCGAGCATAGGCAACCAGCTGTTTGCAGACCTCAAAGTTCATCAGCGGTTCGCCGCCGAAAAAGTCAACCTCCAGGTTGTGGCGGGTGCCGCTGTGCTCCACCAGGAAATCCAGCGCACGCTTGCCGGTCTCAAAGCTCATCAGGCCGGACTGGCCGTGGAACTTGCCCTGGGCGGCAAAGCAGTATTCGCAGTTCAGATTGCAGGTGTGGGCCACATGCAGGCAGAGTGCCTTGACAACGGTGGAACGATTCTTGAAGTCAAAGGCATGGTCAGCGTAAATATCTTCGGCAAACAGCTTGCCATCGGCCTTCAGTTCTTCGATATCGTCAAAGCAGTCGTTGATGTCCTCGGCGGTCACTTCGGGATGGTCAGCATATTTCTTTGCCAGCAGGTCGGCAGCTTCTGCGCGGGGGTGGCCGGCATCGACCAGAGCGATGGCGGCATACGCCAGTTCGTCTACGGCGTGAACGCTGCCGCTGTAGACATCCAGCACAATGTTGTAGCCGTTGAGTTTATATTGATGGATCATACTATTCCTCATATCCGAATCAAAGTGGGGTTACATAAAAAGAACCGGGAGCGCCTTTTTGGTAAAAGGCAGTCCCGGCAGAAAGCCAGTTCGAGTAAAAATTACTTCTTCTCGCAAGGCTGGTTGGCAATGCCGCAGCTGGTCTTGCAGGCGCTCTGGCAGGAAGTCTGGCATTCGCCGCAGCCGCCGTTCTGGAGGCTCTTAGCCATATCGCGGGTGTTCAGAGTCTGAATGTGCTTCATGAAATTTCACCTCTTCTATAAATATAGATTATATTAAATATACACGGAAACCATAGGGTTTGTCAAGCAAAAGCGGGGATTTTTGCGGGGAGACGGGCAGTTTTTTGCCCACAACAGGAATGGTGCTATGGCAGGACATCCAAAGTGGAGCCACCGCCAAGGCCAGTGTGGTGCAGGTGGGTGCCGCAGGCAGCAAGGGCGGTGCAGGCCGCGATGAATTCCGGAGTGATCACTTCGCCCGGTGCCAGCAGCGGAACGCCCGGCGGATATGCCCAGACATACTCCGCCGAGGTGCGGCCAACGGCATGTTGCAGTGCCAACGCGGTGTGCGGGGCAAAAAGCGCCTGTGCGATGGAACAGGCGGCTGGGCCGGGGGTGGGCAGCACCTGCGCCGAGGCGGGCAGGGGAGCGTTCTGCGCCGCCGCAGCATCGATCACCAACAGGGCAGCGGCAAAACGGTCAAGGGCGGTTTCTTCATCGCAGGGGGAGGTCATGGCCAGCACGTTGGCACCACAGGACATCTCGGTTTCAAACTGCCAGTCCCGGCGCAGCAGTTCCGCCAGGGCGGGGCCGGTCAGCCCGGCAGCAGCACCGTTGACGAGGATCTTGCCGGAATCGTGGGCAAAAAAGCCGGGGTGGGCAGAAACATCATCCATCCCATGGCAGAGCACGCGCAGGCGGCGCAGTGGGCGCACAGCGCCGCTGAACCGCTGCAAGCGGGCACGCCAGGCGGCAAACCAGGCATCGCCGTGTTCGGCCAGCAGGCCGGTGCAGCCGTCCAGGCTGGCCATTAACGGATAGGAGGGGGAACTGGTTTCAAACACATCCAGCTGGCGTTCCAGCTCCTGCGGCGGAATGAATGAACTGTTCCAGTGCAGCAGGGCGGTCTGGGTCAGGCTGGGCAGTGTCTTGTGCGGGCTTTGAATGATGACATCCGCCCCGGCAGCAATGGCACCGCCCTGCCAGCCGTGGGCGGCGGCCAGTGGCAGATAGTGCGCGCCGTGGGCTTCGTCCACGATCAGGGGAACGTTGGCGGCGTGGCACAAAGCGGCAATGGCGGCAAGATCACTCAAAACACCCTCATAGGTGGGGCTGGTAAGGATGACCGCAGCGGCATCCGGGCAGGCGCGCAGGGCATCCGCTACCATGGCGGGGGTGATGCTGCCGTAAATGCCGAACGCCGGGTCCACGGGGGGCACCAGCCAGTGTGCCGTTAAGCGGTTGAGCTCAATGGCGTGGTAAACGGATTTGTGGCAGTTGCGCGCGCAGATGACGGCGGTGCGGCCGGAACTGACGACAGCGGCCCGGATGGCGGCCAGAATGCCGCAGGTGGAGCCGTTGACCAGATACCAGGTTCGCTTTGCCCCCCACAGGGCGGCGGTGCGGGCCATGGCATCAGCCAAAATGCCGTCTGCATCGTGCAGGTCATCTACGCCGGGAACTTCGGTCATATCCCACCCGGCGGGCAGGCCCGGTGCCGGCACCACCCGCCGCTTGTGCCCCGGCATGTGCAAGGGGTAAAGCCCGGAGGAAGCATAGGATTGGAGTTGAGATTGGAGAAGATGGTTCATAAGTTAGGAGGTAGGAAGTAGGAGTTAGGAGTTGAAGGACGGAATTTTTGGAAGCGGCAATAATTAGAAGTGAGGAAACGGAGAGAGTATAAGGGTGTTATGATTTTAATACGCGGCGCAAGCCGCACCATAAACTCCTAACTCCTCCCTCCTGACTTCCAATTAACCAAGTTCTACTTGGGCTTTGCTTCCGCATTTGGTCTTTTGGACCAGGATTTGTTTGGGGATGCGGTCCTGGAGGGTTTCGACGTGGCTGATGATGCCGACCAGCTTATCGGAACCGGCAAGGGCAGTCAGGGTGTCGATGGCTTTTTGCAGGGCGTCGGCGTCCAGCGTGCCAAAGCCTTCGTCCACAAACAGGGTATCCACGCTGATGCCGCCGGCACTTTCCTGGATGGTATCGCTGATGCCAAGAGCCAGGCTGAGCGCCGCCAAAAAGCTTTCGCCGCCGGAAAGGGAACCGACCGGGCGGGTCTTACCGGTGTAGGCATCGAACACATCCAGCTCCAGTGCGGTCTTGGCGGCAATATCGGCGCTCTGGCGGCGGCGCAGGGTATACTGGCCGCCTGTCATGCGGGTAAAACGACGGTTTGCGGCGGCGACCACGCCGTCAAAATAAAAGCTCTGCACATACTGTTCAAAGGGCAGCTTTTGCTTTTGGGTCAGATTGCCGTTGATGGTCTTGCTCAGGTTATCCAGCATGGCGGCGTTGGCGCGGCCATTGTGTTTGATGGCAAGCTGGCCGCCTACCTACTGAATCCTTCGGCCAGTGATTACCAGGCCGGGCAGCTGGCGGCAGAATACGCTGCTGCCCCCGCCTTTGCCTGCGCCGCCGCGCCGGATGCCGGGGCGCTTTCCGCCTTGCTGGATGTGCTTTCCACGAAGCTGGACGAGCAGGGCGGCCACGACCTGCTGGCCACGATGGAGCTGCCTCTGGCCCGCGTGCTGGCCGACATGGAGCGCATCGGCTTTGCGGTGGACGCCGAGGGCATCCGCCAGTTCGGCGATAGCCTGCGCGCCGAGCTGAACGGCATTTTGCAGAACATTTATGCTGAGGTCGGGTACGAGTTCAATCTGAACAGCCCCAAGCAGTTGGGCGAAGCCCTGTTTGACAAGCTTGGCCTGCCGCCCCGCAAAAAAACGGCCCGCGGCTATTCCACCGACGCCGAAACGCTGGAAAGCCTGCGCGCCTACAGCCCGGCGGTGGATGATATTTTGAAGTACCGCACCTATTCCAAGCTGCTTTCCACCTATGTGGAGGGCCTGCTGAAAGCCCTGGGGCCGGACGGACGCATCCATTCCACCTTTATCCAGACCGAAGCCCGCACGGGACGCATCAGCTCCACTGAGCCGAATTTGCAGAACATTCCCATCCGCACCGAGCTGGGCAGCCGCCTGCGCGGCTACTTTGTGGCCGCCCCCGGCGAAACGCTGGTGGACGCCGACTATTCCCAGATCGAACTGCGCATTCTGGCCCACATTACAGGCGATGAAGCCATGCAGCAGGCGTTTTTGTCCGGGGCAGACATTCACCGCGCCACCGCGGCCAAGATCTACCACATCCCGGAATCGGATGTCACCCATGAGCTGCGCACCTCCGCCAAGGCCATCAACTTTGGCATCATGTACGGCAAGGGAGCGTTCTCTCTGGGCAAGGACCTCGGCATTTCGGTCAAGGAGGCAGATACTTTCTTGAAAACGTATCTGAATACCTTCCCGAAAGTGGACGGCTACATGCAGAACTGCATTGAACACGCCAAAGAGAAGGGCTATGTGGAAACGCTGTTTGGCCGCCGCCGCCCGCTGCCGGAGCTGGCAAGCTCCAACTTCCAGGTGCGCAGCTCCGGCGAGCGCATGGCCCGCAACACACCCATCCAGGGCACCGCGGCGGATATCATTAAGCTGGCCATGGTGCATGTCTGGCAGCGCCTGCGGGACGAAAAACTGCAGGCCCGCCTGCTATTGCAGGTACACGATGAACTGATCGTGGAAGCGCCGGAAAACGAAGTGGAACAGGTCAAGCGTATTCTGAAAGAGGAGATGGAGCAGGTGGTATCCTATTCCGTCCCCCTCACCGCCGAAGTCGGCACCGGCAAGACCTGGCTGGAAGCACATTAACAGATAGGAGGTAGGAAGTAGGAGTTAGGAGTTAATTAGGAATTAGCAATGAGAAATGAGAAATTGCAATGCTCCCGCCAACCTTGCTGCAAATCCCGTCATGGCTTCTGTAGCAAGGTTTCGGAACGGTCAAGACCGTTCCCTACAGATCAAAATAAAAGGTCGCTAAAATCTTTTCGTTCCTATTAACTTCTAACTCCTCCCTCCTAACTCCTAACTTCACACGGGGGTATACAATGTATATTTTAGGCATCGAATCGAGCTGCGATGAGACGGCGGCTGCGATTGTGGAGGATGGAAAACATTTAATTTCCAACGTTATTTCTACCAGCGTCAAAGAACAGGCGCTTTACGGCGGTGTTGTGCCGGAAATTGCATCAAGAAAACATATAGAAAAAATAAATATTGTAATTGAGACGGCATTAAAAGAAGCAGATGTCACATTAGAAGACATTGATGCTATCGCGGTCACTTATGGTCCGGGATTAGTTGGTGCCTTACTTGTCGGCGTTGCAGAAGCCAAAGCACTTGCTTATGCAGCGAAGAAGCCGTTAGTTGGTGTGCATCATATCGAGGGACATATCAGTGCGAACTACATTGAACATAAAGAATTAGAGCCGCCATTTTTATGTATGGTTGCTTCCGGCGGGCATTCTCACCTTGTACTTGTAAAAGGCTACGGGGAATATGAGATTATCGGAAGAACAAGAGACGATGCGGCAGGAGAGGCATTTGATAAGGTCGCAAGAGCAATCGGGCTTGGTTATCCAGGTGGTCC
>OMFQ01000761.1_pt1 | contig 16196 bp, 17 predicted proteins | sample 1645671 | NCBI WGS metagenome assembly OMFQ01 (sample SAMEA103958119, study PRJEB25191) | human gut metagenome | biome: human-associated habitat [ENVO:00009003]; feature: intestine environment [ENVO:2100002]; material: feces | place: Germany | collected 2013/2015
GCGTCGGGACGCAGACGGGATACATGGTTCGCATAATAAAAAAGGATGCGCAGCTGCGAACCATATATCCCCCTTTTACAGGCTCAATAAAGTGCCGTTCGCGGGTCGCTAAACCCCAACGACTCTACGCATACCTTTCTAATGCGGTTGCTTTATTGAGCACCGGCAGTAAAAGTTGTAGAAATATATGATTCGCAGGAGCAAAGGTAGTAACTTTTGGGAAACATTGAATTTTGTATCGGGGAAAATTATATTTTTACAAAAAAATTTCTAATGAAAAGAACTATATTTTACTCTTGGCAATCTGACCTATCAAACTCCACTAATCGTGGTTTTATTGAAGAATGTATTGAAAAAGCTATTAAAGAAATAAAAAACAGATTAGATATTGATTTTACTCTTGACAAAGATACATCCGGAGAACCGGGAAATCCAGAGATTGCTAATACTATCATATCAAAGATAGAGAACTGCAAGATTTTTATTGCCGATATTTCTATCATAAATAGCGGAAGCAAACAAAGGAAAACCCCCAATCCAAATGTAATATTCGAATTGGGTTATGCCGCCAAAAGTCTCGGATGGGAAAAGATTCTATGCCTATATAATTTGGATTATGGGACATATGAAGACCTTCCATTTGATCTTAAATATAGACGCCCCATAGGTTATAATTTAAAGAATAAAAGTAAATCCGAGGTTCGTAAACAAATAGCAGATTTAATAGTTAGAAACGCTGTTACCTTATTTGAAAAAGGGTATATTTTCGATGAAGTAGAGGATTTACTTAAAATGAATGTTGATACCGAGATTCTCACAATCATTAATCATTTGCACAAAATAATATACGGTTATAAAGAAAAACCAAACATTATGCAAGATGCGAATGATCTTCTTAACCTAACAAAAGCCGAAATAGAACAAAGATTGAAAACCAGAACAATTTTAGGATTCCAGATTTTCAAGTCTTTTGAAACGAATTATAATTCACTAAAAACAATATACGAAAATACAATATCATCAACATACTACAAGCGTGAAGTGTCAATAATCATTAATAAAATTCTTGATTGGATTTCGTGGTACAACGCTGTTACCCGATCCCGAACCTATCCCAATATGTTTAACCAATCTACAGAACAATTTTACAAGAAACTAACGATTATACCACCAGAAAAAGGAAATAGATTCCTATTATGCGAACATTTTTGCGATGAAAAATACAGAGTGATAGATTTTGGAGATATTTCTGAAAAAGAAAAACTTAAAAATGCCCTGAAATTCTATCTTTTTGCTGACGACAGACATTTACTTGTTTTTGTTAATGTTATAACAAAGTTTATCGAAATCATAAATTTATGGTTGGATAAAACCAATGGAGAGTTTATCCTTGACACATATAGAAACTTTGAGATGAGAAATGAGAAAGGGGAAATTATATAATTTGATATATTACAAATAATCCTTATCTTTGTTTCAACCAAGTGCAACACAGGGTAAAGCGATGCAAATCGTCTGTGGCTTATTCGGTGTACTTAAATTGAGTTCAAAGTATAAAAGACTGACATACGGTGGATTCCGGGAAAGGTTCTTTTTCCTCTTTTTCCGCCAAACGAAACGCGGTTGCAGATATTCTGCAACCGCGTTTTCGTGGTGTATAGCCGGGTGGGAGAAAAGATACTACCCGGTGTCCCTTCCGGAACCGTTATTTCCGTTTCTTGCCTTTGGCGGCGACCCGCTGGGCGGCTGTGACCGCCTTTTTCGGGGTCTTGCGGACGCTTTTGGTCGCTTTGCCCTTGCCTTTGCCATTCTCGTCGCGTCCCCATGCCGTGCCTTCGTCGAATTTCATAAATGCCGACCAGTCGAAACCTTCGTTCGACATCTTGCTGAAATCGGGGATGTCCGGGTGGGGTGGGGTCTTGGTTTTCAGCTTCCGGCGCGGCGATGATGTTGGGTCATATGCCGTTTGGTCGTGTGAGGGTTCTGCGTGTACCGTTTCGTCGTGGGCGGGCGCCGGGTCGTACGCCGTCGGGGTTGCCGGGACGGGCGTTGCCGGCTTCACGTTCCGCGTCGGCTTTTTCGGTGCCGGGGCATATGCCTGCCCGGCGGCCTGGTAATCCTCGGTTTTTGTGCGGCGGGGCTTGCGAACCGGGGCTTCCTGCGCCCCGTTTTCCCCGTCGCGGGCGATCTCGGCCATCGGCCGGCGGCCGCGGTTCAGCCGGTTGAGTTTGCGGACGACCTCCTCGGCATCGCGGAACGGGACGCTCACGAACGAGAAGTTGTCCGAAATCTGGACGTCGTTGATATATTTGTCGCGCAGGCCGCATTTGAATTTGAGCATGTCGACCAGCTTGCGCGCCGTGTAGCCGTCGCGTTTGCCCACGGCCAGGAACAGCCGCGCCGTACCCTTGCGGTCGACCGAGAAGGAGCGTATTTCGGGGTAGTTGTTCTGGTCGAGCTCGCTGCGGAACGCCAGGCGCAGCAGCGCACCCAGGGCTATGTCGGGGGTGTATTCGGCGAGCAGCTCTTCGGCGAATTCCTTGTAACCGTCGTAGCTTTCGTTTTCGACGATCTCCTGCATCTCCTCCTTGATCTTCAGCCGTTTCATCTCTACGATGTCCTGCGGCGAGGGGAGGGTTTCGCGTTTGATCTCGACCTTGATGTCGCGCATCAGGTTATTCAGGCCGCGGAACTCCGAGGGCGAGACGAACGTGATGGCCGTTCCCTGCTTGCCGGCGCGGCCCGTGCGGCCGATGCGGTGCACGTAAGTCTCCGGTACCTCGGGCAGGTCGTAGTTGAACACATGGGACAGCTCGCTGATATCGATGCCGCGGGCGGCGATGTCGGTAGCGACCAGAATCTGGGTCTTGGCCTTGGCAAAGTCGCGCAGGACCTGGTTGCGTCGGCCTTGGGACATATCGCCGTGGAGTTCGCCAATGTTGAAGCCTTTGGCAATCAGTTTGCCCGCTAAGAGGGACGTCCGCTCCTTGGTATTGCAGAAGACGATGGCAAGGTAGGGATTCATCTCGGTCAGCATCTGGCATAATTTCGGCAGCTTCTGCTCTTCCGTCATCATGTAGATCCGCTGTTCGATATTTTCAAGGGCAATGGTATCGCCTTCGAGAATCTTCAGGACCAGGGGATTCTGCATGTGTTTTTTGGCAAGGCCCTTGATCTTATCGGGGACGGTTGCCGAGAAAAATAGGAGCTGCCGGCGTTTCGGCGTCAGGCCGATGAGGGTATCGACGTCTTCGAGGAACCCCGACTGCAGCATCTGGTCGGCTTCGTCGACGATGACCCGGCGGACCCCGCTGAGGTCAAGGGAGTTGCGGCGGCAGTGGTCGAGGAGCCGTCCCGGTGTACCGATGATGACCTGCGGATGGCGATGGAGTTTTTGGAGCTGGTTTTCGATGGTCTTGCCGCCGATGAGGCTTAAGACGTCGACATCAAGGGACGGGGCCAAGGTCGCGGCTACGTCAGCGATTTGGCGGGCCAATTCGCGCGTCGGCGCCAAGATGAGGACCTGCTCGGCGTGGACTTCGGTCCGGATCTGCTGCAGCGACGGCAAGAGGAAGGCCAGGGTCTTACCTGTACCGGTTTGAGCCTGAGCCAGTATATCCCGGCCTTTGAACAGGGCCGGGATGGCTTGTGATTGAACGGCCGTCGGTTCGTCGATTCCCTGCTTGTGGAGAAGCTCGGAAAGGTCCGACGTCAGGCCGAGAGATTGAAAATTTTTTGTCATATCGTGCCCTTTCTCTATAGGTGCTAACAAAGTGCTTACTAACTATTATTATTACACAAAGCCCTTGTTTGCGCAAACTTTTCTTTCCTTTGGGGATATGGTATACTAAAGTGATTTCGTTTGCATTGTTTTAGGAGGTCTTGCATAAATGAGTTGGTGGCGCGATATTTTGCGGCAGTCTGTTTTCATGTGTATTTTTATCGTCCTCATTCCCATTGGAGCCTATACGATTCACAGTGGTTCCAGTGCTATTGTGGCCGTCGTCAGTTATCTTTTCCTGTCTCTCGTCGTTCCTACGGCCTACGTCGGAGCTCAAGATGCCGTTTTTGGCCGGGAAAGGGGCCGTATTCGCCGCTGGGTCGTCGTCTTGGTCTGGCTCTTCATGCTGGCCCTTAAAGTGGCCGTCAAGGTCTATCTGGGCAGTTACTGGAAGGCGGCGCCCTTTTGGGAATGGCCGACCTTCGGTCGTGATATCGTCTTTATTCTTGCCATGTATGCTGAAATGAGCCTGGTCATGCTCGTATCCTATGGGCTGTCTTCTTTGATGCCGGGTCGAAAGGCGGTGGGATGATGCGTGTTGAATGGAAACAGAAGGGGTACGACTGGCTCAGGGCTGTTCTTTGGGCGGCCTGCGGCATCCTGCCGCTTCCCTTCGGAGCCTTTGCGTCGGGAAAGCCTTATATTGCCGCCGCGTCGATCCTCGTCTTTTTTATCCTGTCCTTTGCCGTCCCCTTGTGGCTTGGTTATCGCCGTCGTAAGGCGGGACGATACGATGACTATGCCTCTGCCGGGGCGACTTTCTACGGCGGTGCCGTTGCCCTCATCGTCGCCGTGGGCCTCTTAAACGGTCTGATCGGATCGTCTCTTTGGCACTCCTATTGGGGAATGGTATTCCTGTTCACCTTGTGGATGCTTTTGACCATTGCGGCTCAGTACGGGGCTGCGAAAGGGGTTGATTTTTGGCATGCTCGGCTGCGGCTATACTGGTATTCCCAGTTCCTTGACCCCATCTTATTCAGCCTGCCCCTTCCTTGTGCCGTCCTGGGGATGTTCCTCTTTCCGGCCTTCAGCGATGAGTCGGCCTCAGTGAGCCTCTTCATCGGTATTATGGCTATCATGGGCTTTTGCTTCTTTGCCATCAGCATCTTCGTCATCGCCACCTTTGCCTTTTATTTCTTCCCCTATAAGCGTTACGGCTACAGCCGAAAAGAGAAGATCGTCCATCTCCTTTCCATCGTCGTCATGGTCCTCCTGTGGGTCATGGTCCAAAATCTCTTGTTCAATAGCGATATGCAGGTCCTCGGATATATCTTCAAGGCCATGCCGATTTTGCAGAATAATCCCTTAGTCTTCGTGACGCCTTTTCTGTTGTCGTCGTTGGTCATCATCGGCTGTGTGGCTCTTCGCAATGTCGTCGTTGAAACCTTATCCTGAAACAACTCCATATAAGATAATCCTCATGAGAGAGCTGTGTGTAATCTCATGGGGATTTTTTTGATACGCCGATAGAGGAAACGGATGGAAAATAAATCTACATTATGATATAATTGGATACAAATTTTTATTAGGAGGTGCAGCCACGTGAAAACAATCAGACTATTGTACCCGGACTATGTGAGCGGCGGATTGGAGACCTATTATTTTGGCGCTAACCTGATGGCTCATATTTTGCCGGAAAATGAAAACCAGCCCCTGATACGGGTGAACATCCTTCCGCCGACAGGCGAAGAAAAAAAGGTAACCGACGGTATCTATGGGAAAGAAGCAGTTGTAAGCGGGATTGTCGACGCCATGGGTAAAATCGAAGACGCACAGCCCGATAAAATCATCACCATCGGCGGGAACTGCATGGTGTCTCAGGCTCCGTTTGACTATTTGCATGGAAAGTACGGAAATCTTGGCCTTATCTGGATCGATGCCCATCCCGACGTATCCACGACAAAAGACGGCTACCCCAATGCCCATGCCATGGTGCTGGGGGCCCTTCTGGGGAAGGGCGATGCCGCCTTGTCCTATTTGATGAAGTCGCCGGCCTTCAATCCGAAGGACCTCTTGTATATCGGTCTTCAGGACTTACATGATTATCAGCAAAATTTTTTGGATGACATGGACGTAAGGTATAAAATCCAGACCGAGGAATTTGTCACTGATCAAGAGATCCGAGCCTTTGCCGGAAGATTCGACCATGTCCTGGTCCATTTCGACATCGATGTGCTGGATGAACGGTTTTTCCATGCTACCTATTTTGCCAATCCCGACCTCGTCGGCGATGGCTCCGGCGGCGGAAAAATGACTCTTGAAAAACTGTCAGAGATCCTCCAAACGATCCAGGACTGCTCCGATATTGTCGGTTTTACCATTGCCGAATACCTTCCTTTTGAAGCGGAGCGCCTCCATAAGATGTTTTCCAACCTAAAAATCCTTACAGTGTGACGACCCGGTGGGACATGAGTCGTCGCAGCGCCCTTATAAAGAGAACCCTCATGAGCAAACGTTCCTTTGATCATGAGGGTTTTTGCGGCCCAAAAATCGATTACGACGCCTTGACAGATTCTTAGTGGGCTTGGTCTAAATCTTTTCTCATGAGATCGTCTGTCTGCACATCATCTCCCATGACAAAGTGGTGTGTGCTGATTTTATAAAATCCATTGGCTTTGTAGAATTGAAGGGCTTTTTCATTATGCTCCCAAACGCCGAGCCAGACGTATCTTTTCTTTTGTGTCAGGGCCATGGCAATGGCTTGCTCCATCAAATAGCGTCCCAGGCCTTGTCCTTGAAATTCTCCGGATACATAGATCCTTTCAATCTCTAAGGACTCCGGGTCATTGATATCCGTCTGTGACGGGGCTTCGTTTACCTTCAGGTAAGCGGCTGCCTTTTCGTGGCAGCGCAGGATGAAGAACTTTGAATGATTATTTTCCAATTCCCGGCGAAGCTTTTCCCGGTCAAAGGCCCGGTTCAAATATTCTTCCATATTTTTCGCCGTATTCACGGCTGCAAAAGTTTCGTAATACGTTTGAATCGATAATTTACGAAGTTCATCCAAGTCATCGACGGTACATAATGTTAAGGTCATGTCCATAGTGAATACTCCTATCTGATAGGTAAGCCTTTCCATGATTGAGCAGGGCTGCTGCCGTCGGTGTTTTCGACATGGTGTAACCTGTGGTTCTGTTTACGGTCGGTTTTTTGGAAAGGCTGTAAAAAAAGGAGGCCTCCTGAAGGGGTCTCCTTTTTGATCTGTTCATTTAATTTCGACGATGGTCTGCTTCATAATTGTGAAGCGGACGACGTAGACGAGCCAGCCCAGGAAGGCGGCGAAGCTGCCGCTGAGGAAGGTCGTCGCATCGGTCGTTGTCAATGCGTATACGCAGTAGATAATCGATACGCCTGCTAAGAAAATCGAAGTATTTCGATTGCAGACTTTATTGGGAATGTTTTCCTTAGTAAGGATTGTCGTCAAGGCCCCGGCGCAAAGGATATAGGGGATGACGTTGGTGACGACGGCCAGGTTCGCCAAGAGTTCGAATTGGGCGGCCAAGGTCGGGCTGATAGTCATCAAAGCGAGGACGCTTTGCATGCCTAAGATGCAGAGCATGCCCTTGACGGGGACATCGGCGCTGGTGACTTTGGCAAAAATCTTGGGGAACAAGCCGCGCTGGGCGCTGGTCTTGAAGACGCGGGCCAGGGTGAACTGCCACGACAGGAGAGAGCCTGCGCAGGAGAATACCATCAGGCCCATGACTACCTTGCCGGCCGTATCGCCGAGCATGTAGGAAAAGGCCAGTCCGAAAGGTGCGCTCGATGCCAGGATTTCGGCATTGGGAACGATTCCGGCGATGACATTCGTCGAAGCGACGTAGATGACAGCGACGCTGATGGTGCTGACGAAGGTCGCAATGGGGACGGATTTTTTCGGGTTTTCCACGGCGTCCATGTTGACGGCTGCCGATTCAAGTCCCAAGAAAGACCACAACGTAAGGGCAATCGAATTTCCGACGGCATCGCCGAGACCCAGGTCATTGGGATTCCACGATGCGAGCCAGGTTGCCGGGCTGAACCAGTGCCAGCCGATGATAGAAATACCGAGAACCGGAATAATAGCGCCCCAGATGGTGATGGCACTCAGCTTGCCCGAATACCGGGAACCGCTGAAGTTGAGGGCAGCTGCAATCCACAATAAAGCGATTGTATATAGACACGTCTGAATCGGCGTAAAGGTTGTCTCAAGGAAACCGGCGCCGTAACCGACTGCCGTGATGGCAATGGCGACGTTTGCAATTACGATGGAAACAGAGTAGGCGTAATTTGCCATAAAATGTCCTATTCGCCCAAAGGCGTATTCGGAGTAACCACCCATACCGCCCGGCTTCGTTGTAAACATGCCACATCGGGCAAAGGCCATGGCGAGGGCTAAAGAGCCAAAAGAGGTAATAATCCAAGAAATGATTGAAATAGTACCGACTTCGGCAAGCTTGGTCGGCAGCATGATGATACCGGCTCCAAGCATGTTGGCAGCAGTGACGAAGGTCAGCTGGACAACAGACATTTTACGACATGTAGTTTTCATTATCAGTCCTTCTTTCGTTTAGAATGCGTATACGGCTAGAAATTTTAGCAAGTTAATTCTATCATTTTTGCAGGGAAAATTAAATAGCTTTTTGAAAATTGCTATATGTATTTAGGGCCCTTTTGACGTCGATTATTCTAAATCTGTATAGAAAATTTTACATACCGTGATAAGGGCCGGGAAGGCTAGGTTTCATCAGCTTTCCCAAGGGGTTGAAAACATGGATTTTCAAAGAAAATGAGGCGCTGTTGAGCCTTTGGGAGGCTCTTTGTAAAGAGCTGTCCGAGATGGTTTTTGTCCTGACTTTTTTTCTTTTGAAGCGAAGGTTCTTTTTCAAAGAACAAAAATTCACTGAACGTATCCAGATTCAAAGGCAAGGCATAATCTGTCATGGGCCTCCTATCGGAATGGCTGCATCAGGGCCGAAAGAGGAGGGGAATCTCTCCTATGGAAATGGCGCGGTCCGCCTCTAAAAGGACGAAAAAAGAGGATTCATCTTTGAGCAAGCCTCAGAACCATAAGCCAGTAAAAATGAATCCTCTTTGCGACTGGATAAGTATATCAATATTAGGGGCAGACGTCAATAAGAAAAGGGACGTTTTGAGACAGAAAATATTTTTTTTTAGAGTCTTGAAAAGCACGATAAAAAAGAGTCCCGCACCATCATTGTGCGAGACTCTTTGCAGTTTTTACAAGGGTGATTAGTCGATGTTTTCGACGATGCAAGCCGTACCCTGGCCGCCGCCGATGCACAGCGTAGCCAAGCCGTATTTGCCGCCGACTTCTTTCAAGCCGTAGAGCAAGGTTACGAGGATACGAGCGCCCGATGCGCCGATCGGATGGCCGAGGGCGATAGCGCCGCCGTGGATATTGACTTTATCCATATCAAAGCCGAGTTCGCGGCAGCAGTATACAGCCTGAGCTGCGAAAGCTTCGTTGGCTTCGACAAGGTCGAGGTCTTTAACTTCGAGGTCGGCTTTCGCCAAGGCTTTGCGGGACGAAGGAACCGGACCGGTACCCATGATGGTCGGGTCGACACCAGCCGATGCATAGCTTACGATTTTTGCCATCGGTTTGAGACCGAGTTCTTTGGCTTTGTCAGCCGACATGACGACGAAGGCGGCAGCACCGTCGTTGATGCCGGAAGCGTTGCCGGCCGTTACGGTACCGCCTTTTTTGAAGGCCGGTTTCAATTTAGCCAGGCTTTCCATGGTCGTGCCTTCACGCGGGAATTCGTCCGTGTCGATGACGACGTCTTTTTTACGCTGATGGACCGTAACCGGAACGATCTGGGATTTGAAAGCGCCGCTCTTAATAGCTTCGCAGGCTTTTACCTGAGAACGGACGCCCATTTCGTCCTGATCTTCACGGGTAACACCGAATTTTTCAGCTACGTTTTCAGCCGTGATGCCCATGTGGTAGTCGTTGAAAGCATCCCATAAGCCGTCTTTGATCATGGTGTCGACGAGGACGCCGTTGCCCATACGGTAGCCGTAACGGCCCTTAGGAACGGCAAAGGGAGCCATGGACATGTTTTCCATACCGCCGGCTACGATGACGTCTGCGTCACCGGCTTTGATCATCTGAGCTGCCAAGGATACGCAGCGAAGACCGGAACCGCAGACTTTATTGACCGTAAGAGCCGGAACTTCGATGGGCATGCCGGCTTTGATCATAGCCTGACGAGCCGGGTTCTGGCCCTGAGCTGCCTGAAGAACGTTGCCCATGACGACTTCGTCGACGTCTTTGCCTTCGATGCCGGCACGTTTGAGGGCTTCTGCGATAACGACAGCACCTAATTCAACAGCCGGGGTATCTTTGAAACCGCCGCCGAATTTACCGATAGCTGTACGGCAAGCACTTACGATAACTACTTCTTTCATTGGAATCACTCCTTGAGATTTTTTTACGTATGAAATAAATGGGACGCATCGGTATGAGGCGAATGCGCCGCGAAAAGCATCATCATAATGATGATACCAGATAATGATATAATACACCCTCCAAAAGGAAATGTATAGACCACGTTCAGAAAATTACGTAGTCTATACATTTGATTGCTTACTATTAGGGAATAGGGGGGGTAAAAACTTACAGGCGTTCTACGATAACAGCCGTGCCCTGGCCGCCGCCGATGCAAAGAGCAGCAAGACCATAGCGGCCGTTGATTTCCGGTTCAGCCATAGCGTAGAGCAAGGTGACGATGATACGAGCGCCGGAGCAGCCGATCGGATGGCCGAGAGCGATAGCGCCGCCGTGAATGTTGACTTTGTCCATGTTGAGGCCGAGTTCGCGGCAGCAGTATACGGACTGAGCTGCGAAAGCTTCGTTCAATTCGATGAGGTCCATCTGATCGACGGTCATGCCCGTTTTCTTCATGACTTTGCGAACAGCCGGAACAGGGCCGATACCCATGATTGCCGGATCTACGCCAGCCGAAGCCCAATCGATGATGCGAGCCAGCGGTTTGATGCCGAGTTCTTTGGCTTTGTCAGCGGACATGATGACGACAGCAGCTGCGCCGTCGTTGATGCCGGAAGCGTTACCGGCCGTAACCGTGCCGTCTTTAATGAAGGCCGGGCGGAGTTTCGAGAGCATATCCATGGTGCAGTCCGGACGGATGAATTCGTCTTTGTCGATGACGACGTCGCCTTTTCTCTTATGAACCGTAACCGGTACGATCTGGCTGTCGAATTTGCCTTCCTGCTGAGCTTTGTAAGCGTACTGCTGCGAACGGAGAGCCAATTTATCCTGGTCTTCACGCGTTACGCCAAAGCGGCTGGATACGTTTTCAGCTGTTACGCCCATATGATAGTTGTTTTCCGTGCAGATCAAGCCGTCACGAAGAAGAAGATCTTCGAGAACGCCGTTACCCATGCGATAGCCGCGGCGGCCTTTCGCGATGGAGTAGGGAGCATTGGACATGGATTCCATACCGCCGGCAACGATGATATCAGCGTCGCCGAGTTTGATCTGCTGCGAAGCCAAGGAAATGGCACGCATGCCGGAACCACAGAGTTTATTTAATGTGAAAGCTGGAACTTCCTGGGGAATACCCGAATGAAGGGCAACTTGACGGGCTGTGTTTTCACCGCAACCGGCTTGGAGTACATGACCCATGATGACTTCGTCGATCTGATCGACAGGGACACCTGCGCGTTTGATTGCTTCAGTAACCGCAGCAATACCGAGGTCTACAGCGGTAATATCTGCGAATTGGCCATTGAAGCTGCCGATGGCCGTACGGCAAGCACTTACGATAACAGCATCTCTCATTAGAAAAACCATCCTTTCTGACATGAAACAAAATATAGAATAATATAGTATATAGCCTTGATTGACGGAGCCGCCGCTTACGCAGCTCCTTGGGGGTTACGTTGAAATGAAGAATTTGAGTTCTAAATTTCACAATCTCCATGTCTATATAGTACATTTTTTCACAAGTAAATGCAAGAGCAAAATGGATTTTTGCTGTGCCGAATAATCATGATAAAGGAAGAGACAGCGAAAAGAAGAATGAACACCCCGAATAGTTCGCCATGCATATCATTTTAAGGAAACATGCCTCACATTAGGATGACAAAATCTTTAGTAGGCCCTTTGTCCCGTTGCACACGATTGACGCTTGCGGTTCTATTCGGCTCATCGTGCCTATACGCACTATCAAGGCCTGCGCTAAATTGTACTAGCCATTACAATCACAGCGCCACACCTAGACAGCACATCAAAACGTCTGTATAGTTATATAGAGACTTGATGACACATATTAACTTTGAAAGGCAGGTAGATGCACACGTGATAGCATGGTTACTTTTTGGCATTATAAGCATTGGACTGATAAATATAATTGATCCGCGAACCTTCATCGAGAACATACGTATCTTAGTGAGCTATGTAATGTTCGGGACAATCTTCCATGCCGCTGTGTCTTACTACAATCATCGTGAATATAAGCAGACCGTAAGAGATCTGATCGTTGTGATTGTCTGTATCGTATTGATTGGCTTGACGCTCTGAATGCCCGATAGAATTTTAAAGGCCCTGTATGAACCATGTTACGGGTATGGTTCACACAGGGCCTTTTTGTTGGTCGTTGTCTCTTACTTGCCTCTCTCCTGCATTCCATCAGCTGATATGTTATTTATATAATCTTTATAAGACTCTTCGTGATGAGGACGTTCTTTGGCTGTGTTAGTGATAGTTAGTAATATATTATTCTTTATATATGGCAAGGGGGGACGGAGACCGGAATGGGTACAAAGCTCAAATGGTGATGATAGAACTGAAAATGGCAACTAAAAAAGCGACTCCACAATACGTGAGGTCGCTTTTTCAGGCATTACAGTCGGACATATTAAAGAAGGTGTGCAATGAAGCTGTACGAAAGCAAAGCACCCATGGAAATAATGATTTTTGCGTTTGCACTTAAGTTCATGATTCTCCCTCATTTCTTCTTTATAATATGCCAGCCTAATATTTTAAGTTGTTACTGGATAATGACCGGCTGGTGTTTGATCTCTTTATCTATAAATATAATAACGCGTGATTAAAATAAAATCAATAGCTGAAAAATGCAATTGTAGGGGGTCAATATGCTTTGAATGCAAAAATAAGCGCATAAAATAGAGAATATCAAGCGAAAAGCGGAAAAATATTTTCGCGTATTAGGCAAAATAATCATTTCTCAAGAAAAAATAAATCAAGAAAAAAGTGAATAAAATGATTATTTATTCAAAACCGAAAAATGTTAAATTTTACGTTTAAATAAAGGTATGACTTAAAAAATAAAATAAGATAATGGTGAGATAAGTATTGGCAGGAGCGTAAAGAATGTTCTATAATGAATATAATAAAGAAAAGGGCGGCAGTCTCCCCTATATACCGTTAAGACTGCGGCCCATTGTATGATAATATTAGGAGGAATATGATGGGATTTTTCGACGCGTTTTTTAAAGAGCAGCAGCGCACGAAGAGCGAAGAGATTTATGACCGTGCCCTGCAGATCTTTAATTCACCTCAGCTGCAAAACGAGGCCTTGTCAGCGGAACTTGCCCGAGAAGTACTTGCCGGCGAAGACTGTGATCAGGTGAGCGGGGCTTACGGCCGATTTGGCCATGATGTGACCAATCCCATTCCCGTCAACGGGCCGAGTGGAGAGTTCGTCTACTTGTCGCGCCTGCGCCTGCGGCGGACAGGATCGATGGTCTTTTTTCATAATGTCGGACAGATCGGGCGCATCCATGTTTTTGAACTGACCAACGTCAGCGGTCACTTTGCCGACCGGCTGTACGTCGACATGTATCATCCCCGCTGCTCCCGTCTCTATCCTGAAGGCTATACCCTCGAACGGGAAGCCGTCTTTCCCCGCGGCGTAACGACGGCCGTTGCCGATTTTCCTAACGGGCTCTATAAGGCCATTAAGAAGGAAGCGAAACTGCGTCTGGGCATCGATGTGGCCGAACAGGAAAGTGCCCGCATCGACGCGGCGGCGGCTCAGAAATCTCTTGCCGAGCTTCCGGCAAAAACCATGGCGGCGGCACCGGTCGAACCATTGAAATAAGGCTGATCTATGGTATAATTACTACACAGCTTATAATGTTATGATATTAGGAGGGTCACTGATGAGAGACTTACCGAAAGCGCATGAAACGTGGCGCCATTTTAAAAACAATACTTATGAAATCATTACGCTTGCCGAACACACGGAAACGGGTGAAAAGTTCGTTATCTACAAAGCCCTGCATGATACGATGAAGACCTATGCCCGCCCGTTGAAAGATTTTATGAGCGAAGTCGACAAGGAAAAATATCCTCGTTCGGAACAGGAATATCGCTTCGTTAAGATTAAATAATCTTGACAGTTTCGAAAAGTGCTGATATAATATAGAACGTTGAAAATAAAGCAGAAGCTATCCGCTTCTCACCTTACACGACGATGGTGTCACTAGGGTCTATGACGGAAACGTAGAGCGGATAGTCATGCTATCCGTTCTTTTTTTATTCGGAGGTGAAAGACAATTAGTAAGGAATTACGTATCAACGATCAAATCAGAGCCCGTGAAGTTCGCGTGGTCAGTGATTCTAACGAACAGCTCGGTGTCATGTCTCTTCGTTCTGCCCGTCAGATTGCGGAAGAACGGCGTTTGGACTTAGTAGAAGTCGCACCGAATGGCAAGCCGCCTGTCTGCCGTATCATGAATTACGGAAAGTACCGTTATGAACAGCAGAAGCGCGAAAAGGAAGCTAAGAAAAAACAGAAGGTCTTGACATTGAAAGAAGTAAAGCTTCGTCCCAATATCGAAGATCATGACTTCTACGTTAAAATGAAAGCTGCCCAGCGTTTCTTGGGTGAAGGCAGCAAAGTAAAGGTTACCATCATGTTCCGCGGCCGTGAAATGAGCCATCCGGAACTGGGCCGTGATTTGCTGGTTCGATTCGCTGATGAATTGAAAGACACCGCCCATGTAGAAAAAGAACCTAAAATTGAAGGCAGAAACATGACCATGGTCATTGCTGTCAACAAGAAGTAACAGGAGGACAATTATTATGCCGAAAATCAAAACCCGCCGTGCCGCGGCAAAACGTTTTAAATCAACTGCTACAGGTAAGATCAAACGCATGAAACCGTACAAGAGCCATATCTTGGAAAGCAAGACTGCAAAACGGAAACGTAACCTGAGAAAAGCTGCACTCGTATCGCAGTCCATGACCGGCGTCGTTCGCAAGATGTGCCCGTTCATCTAATTACAGACAGTAAATTTTTTGACATAGACTCGGAGGAATAGACTAATGGCAAGAATCAAAGTTGGCGTTACAGCACACGCTCGTCATAAAAAAATCTTAAAAATGGCTAAGGGCTATCGCGGTACCCGCAGCCGTCTCTTCAAAAAAGCTAACGAAAGCGTCATGAAAGCGCTCTACTACGCTCGTCGTGACCGTCGTGCCAAGAAACGCGAATTCCGTAAATTGTGGATTGCTCGTATCAACGCAGCTACCCGTGCAAACGGCCTCAGCTACAGCCGTTTCATCTATGGTCTGACCAAAGCCGGTGTCATTGTAAACCGTAAAATGTTGGCAGATCTTGCTGTCAATGATGCTGCTGCCTTCACGAAACTCGTCGAAGTTGCCAAAGCTCAGTAATCTTAACATAAAGAGGATGACGACAAAGTGGAAATCATTTTGTCGTCATCCTCTTTTTATGCCCTTTTATAGGCGGCCAGGGGGACGAGGACGTTCCTGCGACAAAGTCTGGCCATCTTGCAGGGAAACAGGTACAATATAGATAGATCTATAAGAAAGAGCAAGGAGGACGTACGATGGAAGATATAAGAACACTGGCCGTGGCCTATCATAAGGCCGGCAATAACTGTGCAGAAACGGTGGTCAAGGTCTGTAATGACAGCCTGGCTTTGCATCTGCCCGATGAAACGCTGCGCATGGTATCCATCCTCGGCGGCGGTGTTGCCGGCTCCGGCTGTCTCTGCGGGGCCTTGAACGGAGCCTGTCTCGTCTTAGGCAGTCTCGTCGGCCGGACGCAGCCCGAGGAAAAGACAAAGGCTGAAATCAATCAGCCCGTTCGGGAATTTCAGAAAATTTGGAGCGACCGCTTCAAAGCGACGTGCTGTCGTGTGTTAAAGAGCCCGGCCAATGGCGGTCCCGTGTCCTGCGAAACCTTGATGGCCGATACGGCAGTCATGGTCGTTGATTTCATTCGCGAGAAGAAATTGGCCTAGGGCCTTTGATTCATGTTACCGGTGCGGCCGAGTCGGATGAATGCCCCGATTTTCTTGACTTTTTTGTGGGATATGGTACAATAAACAAGTCGGGTCAACGGGGCGTAGCGCAGTTTGGTAGCGCGCTTGGTTCGGGACTAAGAGGTCGCAG
>OMFQ01000770.1_pt1 | contig 16048 bp, 19 predicted proteins | sample 1645671 | NCBI WGS metagenome assembly OMFQ01 (sample SAMEA103958119, study PRJEB25191) | human gut metagenome | biome: human-associated habitat [ENVO:00009003]; feature: intestine environment [ENVO:2100002]; material: feces | place: Germany | collected 2013/2015
GGTACGTGGAAGTGCGCGTGGAATCGCGGTGCGGTTGCGGCGTGTCGTGTTTTACGGTGTGATATTATATGAGTGTCAACTTAAGGAAAGGAAAAATAAAATGTTTAAAGTTAATGCCTATGTTACTGAGATTGAGCCGGATAATTTTTATGCTGTTGATATTGACGGTCTGTTTAAGACTACTGTTGCTGATTGTGGTGATATTGATGATAGTGTGGTTTCGTTTGAGTCGGCTCTTACTACGGTTCTTGAAATTATGTATGGTGATTGTGATTTTGATTTCGTGCGGTTGCGTAGTGATAAAGTTAATTGTCGTACATATCTTGTCACAATTAATGCGTAATTAAAAAAACGAAAAAATTATACCCGGTGTGTTTTTTTCACACCGGGTATTTTTATGCGTTAATACTGTGTTTTATTTTTGGTTTTATGCGCTAATGCTGTGTGTTGCTGTGCAGTATATTTCTGTGTTGTTTGGTATTGCGGTTGTGCATGCGACGATTCCGCGGTGTTCGCGGTTGGTTGACGCGTATAGAGTGCCGGTATGGTAGTTTGAGTTTATGCAGTAGTTGTTTAATGTTGATAGTCCGTAGCATGTGGCGATTATTCCGGCGTATCCTGTGTGGTTGTTTACTACCTTAAATTGGCAGTTGAACGTGTATATTCCGTTATTGCATACTGATTCGCTGTTTATTATTTGACCGTGATTGTCTGTGCCTGATACGTTGGTTTTCCAGTTGTTGTGAATGCTGTTGCGGGTAAACAGTGATTCAGCGAACAATCGTAGCAGTTGTTTTTGTCCGTTGTCGTTTGGATGTATTGCGTCCATTGAATCGCTGCTAGTGGATGCCCAGTCTTCGCGTCCGTTGAGCCATTCCCATGCGTATTGTATTTCGTGTACGTTTGGTGTTTGTGCTATTCCCTCTTCTATTGCGTTTAGTGTTTGTGGTATGTTTGCGTGGTAACGGAACATACCGTTTACGCCTAGCACGACGGGTGCGACATGTATTTCCGCGTTTGGAAAGTTGGTTAGCGCGTATTGCAGCGTGTTTTTTACTGCGGTTGTAATGCTACTTGATGTTTGCAATTTGTCGTTTGCACCGCCCGCGATTATTATGTGTGTTATTTCTGTTTTGTTGTTTACTGCTTGCAATTGTGATAAAAACGTTGGTTCATTTACATAGCCCGCGTTGTTTTGTGCCATGTTTTGTACGGTGTTCGCGCCTATGTATGATTTGAATTGGTTTGCCCATGACTTTGCTAGGCTTGACGCGCCGGTTCCGTAGCTGATCGAGTCGCCTATAATTGCGATATTTGTGTATGTTTTTCGTTTTAATTCTATGTTTGAATATATGCCATCTATTTTTTGTACGGTATTGTATAAGTCGGTTGCGTCGCTAACGCTGTTCGCGTGCAGCGCGGTTAGGTTTGCATTTATTGCGGTAACGGCTGTTTCATTGGTTTGCGCTAAGTTTAACGCATTGTCTGCGGTTGTGTTAGTGTTGTCTATTTTGTTTTTTAGCACGGTGGCGGTTGCGGTGTCGGTCACGCCTAACGCTGCTAGATTTTTGTTGTTGTTTTGCGCTGTTTCTAAAGCCTGTGTCGCTTTACCGCCAGCAGTATTTGCGTTACTGTTGATTTTGTATAAATTATCGTCGATAATATCCATTGACGCGTTGTATTGATCGTTGAGGTTGGCCGCGTCGCCGGTTTGATATTTTTCGAGATTGAAATTGGTTGTGTAGTCGGTCATGTTAGTTGTCCTTTCGGAGGTTTGTAGGGTGATTTATTTCTTCTTGCACTTTTAGTTGGTGAATGATGCGATCTAGTGTGCGCATTGCCGCGTTGTATCCGTCACGTAGATCGGCTAGATCGCCGGTTTCGTATAGTGGTAGATGATAAAACGGTGTTTGTGATGTCATGAGTGTACGCCTTTACTCGGTTGGAGGAATTGGATAACCCTCTGCGGTTTTTTTGAGGGTACTAAGGTCTGTGACGGTGAATATTTCCGTGCCGGTACGGTTTAATATGTGATTGAGTGTTGTTCCAAGTGTTTGCGCGTTAGTTTCTGTCAGGCCTAGCGCGTCTATAAACGCTGTTAGTCCGGCCGGTAACACGTTGTTGCTCAATGCTAAGTCCGCTTTATCGCTGACGCTTTTTATTGCCGCGTCAATTTTATCCATTGACCCGTTGTATTGGTCAAGTAGATTTGCGGAATTTCCAGCTTCGTACTTTTCCAGTGCGTAATTCGTGGTGTTATTCATGATTTACCCTTTCATGCTAACGGTGGATATTGTTCACCGGTTGTGGGATTAGTGATGCGTGGCGTGGTATCGTCAAATATGGTAAGATTGCCGATTGCGGGCGTTTCGTCGGTTCGGTGTTCGGCTAGTTTGTCGGTGTTAATATCGGCTATTTGCGTGACACGCGCGCCATACACCGCTAGTTCGCGGTACAAATCACGAAGCGCGGTTTTACTATCCGTATATTCACCCTTTGTAACGTTCCATACTAGCTGTGTGTCTCCTATATGGCCGATTTGTTCTTGCAGTTGCGCTATGGCAACGGCGTAGTCGTTTATGTGCACTTCAATGTTTTTTATTCTTGTATCATAGTTGGCTAATGTTTTGTTTATGTCGGTCACGATTTCGTCAAGATACGCCGTTATGTGATCGATTTCACATGCAATGTGCTTTATGATTTCTTCTTGACTTTTGGCGTTCCAATAGAACGCGGGTATGGCGGGCGTGTACGGCCATACCGAGAAAAACGGGAGCAGTGGAAACATGTGCATTATCCTTTCAATAATTGTTTATGTTGATCGTCCATAATGGACTAAAACATGTTTCAAGGTGGTCGAGTAGCATTACGTCTATATCGACGTAATCGCCGTTCCTTATGCGATTGGCTTTGTCCATGAAATCACCGTTGGTAATCGTCTCGTATTGGTTGTCCGTCGCGTTGCTTGCGTAGTCTTGGTTTTCGGCTAGTTGCGTTGCGGGGAAATCGCTAAACACTGTTCGCATTTTATGCCATATGTCGCTATCGCTAAGCATTATATCGGGATTATTGCTTACAAGCGCATAGAGCGGGCGCAACGTCGGCATGATTTCTTGAATAAGACGTAAAAAGTGCCGTCGCCATCTTGACGGTGGCATAACGCCTAACTCCCTGTCATAGAAACGGTTTTCGATTTTCTTGCAGCAGCGCGTGTATTGCGTGTCATCATAGGCAATGTCCCGCCATGACCATGCGGCATTATTCCAGTCAACACCGCCCGGCACGTCAAGCAGTTCGCCAAAAGTGTATGTCATTACGCCGTGAAAATCGTCGTACGATTCACACGGCTGATAATGGTTTATGTCATTCTGCATTGTCATCGTCGTTCAATCTTTCAACGTCCGTCAAGTAAGCGTAGTTGCGGGAAACATTGTCTTCGTTCCATACAACCTGTATCGGTTCCTTGAGGTATTTTCTGAATCTTGTGTTGAGAATGTTGCACGCGGCACGCCGTTCCTCTAATTCGCTGAGTGCGCGTAGATCAGTCGGTTCGCCATAGTCGTTAATTTCGTCGGCGGTCTGCCGTTCCATTTTCAACGGTAGATTTTTAATGCCTAGCGATTGATAGAACGCGTTCCAAGTGTTCTGTATATCGTTCTGCAATTCCATGCCGATATATTCGACGTTGGTTTTCAGCACGTTCGCTTTCATTGAATCGGTGAAGCCGGGTGTCGCCATGATTGCCATTTCGCCGCCTGAGATTTGTTTGATAACGTTAATGCCCGCCGTCTGTTGTCCGGCTGGAACCTCAAGGATGAACGGTGTTTTTTGGTTGAAACGGTTTTGTCTTCGCGTTATGTACAAATCTTCGATTTCATGTGCAAAAAATTCTATAGTCGGAATGAGTGGCGTACGTGCGCGGTTAGCGTAGATGAAAACACCATTGGAATTGTTAACCGGAAAACGCCAGCCGTTAATACCGTAACTATCCCATTTCTTCGGTTTGTAATAGACGTTGAAATTCGAGGTAGTCACCGCTTGCGTGCTGAAAAACACTCCCGGTTTGCTACGCGGAAACGCGATCGTGGCGTAACCGAAATACAATAGATTGTATTCGAGAAACCACGCGTCGCATGTTTTCGGCAGATTCAACCACTTAAACCTTGACAGCGCAATATTCAGCATTTGAGAATACGCCATCGAATACGCTTGCGAATTGAGCGCTTGCGATTGCTGCCACACCGGTGCGCCGCGTTCGCCCATTTCCGCACGGGTCAACGGCCTTTTATGCGTGCGTTTACGTCCCATACTTCCTACCTTTATAGATTGTCGTGTGTGAAGTCGCCGCCGACTTCCTCGGGTTTCGTCCATATTGTAACACCGTTGCTGAAAATATCCCTGATCGTCTGCAATTGCTCGTTTTGCGCAAATGGACAGATAACCCATATGTCCGCGCATTGCCAATACGCGAAATGCTTGCAAGGTGTCAACGACGGACGGCTGTAAAGTTTGTTGCTTGCGATGCCATAGCGTAGCATGTAATCGCCCGCCGCCGCTATCGCGCCGTTGTCTTCGGTGACGACTTTAACGGTTAGTGTGTCAAGCCCCGTGGCCTGTTTGAAATTGTCGCCGCCATACGCGCCCACCGGTTGCGCGGCGTGGTTGAGCAAGTCGCGCCATGCGGCGTTAACGTTGGAACGCGTGTTTACCATGACACGTTTGGCATTATCCACACTCTGATTGCGTGACGCCGACGCGTTCGCGTTCGCCGTGTTCGCGCTTGTGGCGGTTATGACAGTTGCCGCGCTTGTAGCGTATTCGTTGTTACGGTCAGCCTGCGTGTTCGCGCGCGTTGTCACGTTGGTTGCTTGCGTTATTGAATGCTGTGTTTGTTCGCTGTTCGCTCTGTTTGCGTTTTTCGCTTTCGTATTGGCGACATCGTTGGATGTGCGGTTGAGTTCTTCATTGTTGGTTATGGCGACACCGGTATTGTAGCCTTGCAGCGCGGCGCTGCCGATGGCCATTGATCCAGCTACCAACGGTGACGCCGCGCCACCGGTGCCGATTACCAACGCAGCACCGGCCATTGTGCCTATCGCGCTAGCAACACTTGTTAACGCTTGAGTTTGAGACCCCTCTATAAACGCCTTGTTTTGTAACGTGTTGTCCTGACCGACATCATTGTTTATCTTGATTGTGGCGGTGTTTAAATCATCGTTCTGCCGCGTGATTGAATATGTCAGATTATCAGTACGCACACTATTGGACTCGTTTTTCACCGCGGTGTCACGCTGATTAGCACGCGCCGTGTTTGATACCGCTGCGGCGCTGTTGCGATACGTGTTGTCTTGTGCCGTGTTTGCCGAGCGTGCGCCGTTTTCGTACGATATAATGGTGTTTTCGCGTGCTTGCGCGACTTCACGGTTGTATGCGTCGGCACGGTGCGCGTCGATCGCACGACGCTGCAACGCGTAAGTCGGTATGTCGTGCGATATGAGTGTTTTGAGTACGTCCGTGTTCGGCACGTCGGCGGTAATGCTAGTCCCGTCGATAGCGTTAACGGTAATGGACGTATCACCGTCGCTTCCAATTCCGTCAAGCCATGCGATTTGTCGCAATATCGGATAACTTAGGGACGTGACGGTCTGTACCGAAAGTCGCCCGCAATCGGCGACTTCCACACGGGTTTTATTGCCGATATTGTCGGATATTTCTAAGTGCGCGTAGGGCGCAAGATACAGTCGTGTTATTTGCTTGTATGCACTAGCGTATCCGAAATCGTCGATAGTCAAATCAATATCGGATAGTTTTGCCCGTGCGCCGCTGACTGTATGCCATTCGACGCCATTCACATTTACGCTGCTGTTAAACCGCAACATGTTTGCGGTGGCTACGAACACCGCTGTGATCTGTGACATGATATGTGGATAATAAGCGAAAAGCGTGTCGAAATAATCGCCTGATATTTTGGACGATTCGAGCGCATACATGCTTACGTTGCTTGCAGTGAGATTGTCAACGGAATTATACGATGTGCCCGCGCCGGTGACGTTTGATGTGGAAATGTTTCCGGCACTCCACGAGAAATTCATTACCGTGCCATCGGCATTACTGTATGTCGGGTCGCTGTCCGCAATGTTCGTACCGCGCGTGTCGCGCATGGTTTGCAATTGTTCAGGTGAAAACGTTGCGGCCACACAGATATATCTTGCACCGTTTTGCAGATTAATCGGTGTGCTTTTTCTTATATTCGATGCGGCGTTGCCATAGTCGACATCGGGCAGCGTGAAATCACGGCAATTCGCGCGCGGGTTTTTCAGCAGTTCTTGCGGTGTCATTTTCGTTAACGGCGCGTGTCCGCGCGTCAGCACCATTCCGTTAATTGTGGTGCTGTTGATATAGTCCGTCCATACGTCACGCATAAGCGTGCATGTTGTCGTGTTCGGTGCTTCCGCGCGTACGGAAGTGATAAAAAAATGATAGCGTGTCTGCACGTCGGTTTTTTGATACGGCGTGTTAACAATATCATGTGAAAAGTCAACGACAATGTAATTGTATTGTTGTACCGTCATGTAAGGCACGGGCAATTTTATGCCGTCCGTGTCGGCGCGCGCGATATACATGTTCGTTGTCAACTTGACGGTTTCGCCGTCTAGGTTGTCAAACCATTCGTTTCTTGTGGCGTCATCGTGGAATTTCACGACGTCATGGTAATCATCGTACCAATTCACATGACACAACTTAATTATAGTGTTCGGAGTCCAAACATTGTAGTCGAAAACGTTGCGGTATTGCTCGTATACGCGCGTGTCCGTGCCGGGGAACGTCGTTGCGTTTTGCAAATGTGGGAAGTCCATTTTCACACCCTTTCTTATATGAAAAATGAGTGATGTTTCATGTGAAACACCACTCATTTATATCATAAATGATTTCAGATTATGCGACGGTGAACGTGCATGTTGCGGAATGTTCCGTAGTCTCGCCGTTCGGATTAATATACGTGGCGGTGCCTGTCACGGTAATGACGTCACCGGCCACAAGGCCGTCACGCTGGACATGCAAGCGCGCTTGATCGTCGACGAACGTGTTGACGTTGAGGTCGAACGCCGCGCCGTGCGCGTCATCGCCGCTTGCGGCATGGTTCGCCGCAACCTCGTACGTAGCCGCGTTCGGTGCCACCTGTATGGCGGTGCCGGTTGGCGCGACGGTGGCGGTGAGCTTGGGCGTGAGCTGCATAAGATCACCCGCCCTGACGGTGCCCGTGTCCGGCGTCAGCGTGAAACCTGTTACTGTCTGAGTCACAACCTTGATGGATGTGCCCGCGTCGGTGGTGAACAGCGCGCACGGCGTGAACGGCGATACGCCATAAATGCCCCAGTGGTTGAGGTACAGCGTATTGGAAACAGTTTGCGGATTGTAGAACTGCGTAGTGCCGTACATGGTGTCTCGCACCTGATACCAATCAGTCGATACAAGCAACGCCACCGCGCCATCGATACCAAGGCTTGGCACCTGAATAATACGATACGGTACGTCGGCCTTGTCCAGCTGGAACACGGCAGACAACGCGTCAACGTCGAGCGAAGCGAGATATTCCGGCTCGATCAGCAACACCATTTGCTGCGGGTTAGCGTATGCCGGAATGTCGGTGACGTTCAACGCGTTGTACTGCGTTGACGGGAACTGCATGCGTCCGGCGGTCGCACGCAATGCCTTGAGCAACGTCTTGGCGGTTGTTTGATCGCTTGGCACCGCGTCAAGATGCACTTTGTAGAAACCAAGATTCTGCTCGTACTGGCGTATCAGCGCAAGCATGATGTTCATTTCATCGTAATTGTCGGAATTACGTGGCGCTTCCATAATTTGCGCGATGAAACGGTTCAAGCCGAAATCATCCACGAAAGCCTGACGCAATTCATCGTCAGTCCATGAAATCGGGTATTGGTCACGGCGGTTCATTTCGTAGAACCACACCGCCGCTTCAGGACGGTGCATTTTCAACAAATCTTCCGCGTCATCCTTGTAGCCGTGCGCCTTAATCCACTTGACTGCGATTTCCTGTACAGTCGAACCCCAGTACAAGTTTTCCTTTTTGAAAATCGACAACGGGTTTTCAAACGGCGCGTTCTGCGCCATTACGGTTAGTCCGATACGATTGACCATGTTCCAAACACAATCGTTCAAATATTGGCGGTTCATCGGGTCGAACAAGTAGCGCATGGTGTTCGCCACACCTGTTTGCGTTGCGCTCGGAATACGCTGCTGATAATCGTCAGTGCCCTTGGTACGCACCTTATCCAAAATTGTCGCATTGTCTACAGCCATAATATTTTCTCCTATCGATTAAAGCGTGTAGTCGAGATTTTCCAAGTCTTCCGCCGCCGCTTGCGCGATTGCTTCCGCAGCGTCATCGTCGTTTTCCTTGACTGTTGCGCCGTTTTCGACCATTTGCGCAACGGAGTCGGTGAAATTGTCATATATGCCGTCGATTCGTTCGCTAATTGCGTCCGTGCGATCGCTTAACGCGCTAACCTTGTCAAGCACGTCACGCAGCATGTCGCGCAAATCATCAAATTCGCCCGCGCGGTGCGCTTCGTTTTCCGTAAGATCATCGCGTTCGGCGGTGTCCCTTTCCTCAGGAGTTTCATTCTCCATTATTTTTTCCTTTCATATATGAAAAAGTCGTGCCGGTGAAAATACCGAACCGGCACGACTTAAGAATAGCATACGTGCAACATGATTCACAACGATGGACGGCGCGCTTTTCCCTCACGGCCATATCATTGGCGGAGTCAACCGTGGTTATCAATGATAATGTTTTATCGCCCTCGTTACGACACCTTGCGTATGCCGTGGTTATTTTACACCGAAATTTCTAAGCATTGCAATTACAGCGTGTTGCGTTTCCACCGTGTCATAACGTAAATATCCTAATGCATAATATGACGTAAGATTTCTAATCAAGTCCTTTGCCACATTTGCCGTAAGGTAATTAAGTTTGTTGTCATCCGTCGTGATCGCAAAATATGGCACATGCGCGCCCGCATCATATTTTGAGGATGCAAAAACGTAGCCACAACGTAAATCAACATAAACGCCATACTCGTGCCGCAACCAACGGAAGACATACGTAAGTTTAGCGTGTTTGTGCGGTTTTTCAAGAAAATCAGTGTTATAGTGCTTGAATTTGTTTTTAGCGGTGATACCAGCGTTATTTTTCATCATGCGCCCCGCGACTGTGTTTTTCGTTTTCTGCACAGCGTATTTATCATCTTCAACATAATCGAAAATACACGTTTTACCGTCAAGCCATTGCAAACCAAACTCGGGTTCTAAGGGAACGTTATAATGTTTAAAATACGGATTATATGCGTCGCACGCATTACCCAATAAAAAGATTCGCGGTTTACGTAGCTTGTTATCGTCGGCGCGTTCGCGCGTTACGGTGTCTACAAGATTGGCTAATTGTTCATATTCGTTGCGCAAATAATGGTGATACACGTCATCGGGGTCTATAATAATTTCATCCATGCAAATGTTACGTACATTAACATATGTGCTTTTTTTCTTCTGCTGCTGTAATGATAATGGGATGAAATAACCACATGTCCGCCATTTTTTATCGCCATTACGACGTATTTCAGCTACCTTGTTATGCACCCTAAAATCGTAGTCGGGAAAAATATTATCCTCTATTATCCTGTCAAAATATTTTGCCGCCACGTCGTTATTTTCCTCTCGGAACCGTGCGACTTCAACAAAACAGATATTGTTTTTTATATAATCCTCTAGCATGTACCGGCGCACGCCGTAAGTTTTACCGAGGCCACGCGCGCCGATTATAAGATTTACGTCAGCGTCGCGCGGCAATATCTGTGTTCTAAGCCGATCATAATAATATTTCGCCATCAATACTCACAATCATAGGTTTGCCGGCCCGCATAATAAGTTCGCGGGGCGTTGTTTCCGCATTCCTATTATACATGTTTCGTATGTATGTCAGATTCTCGCCGTTAGCTTGTTTGTCCGATTCGCCTAGCCATCTGCCGGACGGATACAATGCTATTGCTTCGGGCGCGTCAACATGATATGTCGCGCCCTGATAATCGGTGACGGTGCCGACGTACCTGTTCCATACATGCGGGCGGTTACGTTGCAAAGTGTGGCAAATCTCATAATTTACCAATACATCATAACCGAGCGATATTTGTACGGTTTCCGCGAAACCGTGCCCCGCATGCATGAGATCGGCTATAAAATCTTCAATGGTGTACACACCGTCCGGCCGTGGGAGTCCGGCGCAAGTGACATGTACACGCCCGTTCTTGTCCAAACTGACGCGTGCTTTGTTCCACAATTCCATATGTTCGGCATAACGTGTGACACCGCCACAGTCCTCAACCTCGAATTTTCCGATATGATCTAGTGTTGACGCCATGTCGGGCGCGGTGTTTCGGACGCGTCGCATGGTGCGGTTGATCGCGTTTTCGATCGCGTTATGCAGCGGTTTGAGCGCGTCCAGCAATTCCGTGTCGCTCACATCGTCATCGCAACTGATTTTCAGACTATCGGTATCGCCGCCCGTGACCGTTACGCGTGCGCCGAAATGTCGGTATATCACCATCATGGCTATCAAGAGGTGCATTCTGCTGCCCGCTACGATTCGCATTCCATATGTATATAGGACACGTGGTGTTTTCGGGCGTTTTTTCGCAAAATTCTCGGGAGTGCAAACAGTGTTTTTATCGACTTCAAGCTCGCCGTTTTCCGTCACGCGATAATCCGCTTTCATAACGTCCTGTGCCTGTGTGCCATATATGCCATTAAATTGCCCCTTAACAGTAGACCCGTAATAAGATTGCAGAAATTTCATGCTCAATGTACCCGCCTTAGCGTCACGTGCAATTCCCTCGGGAATTGAATCAGGTATTTCGCCCACGTACGCCGTGCCCTCATGATAATGTTTAATCAGGTTTTTCACGTCGGTTTTCCGTGCGAACAACATATTGGATTGTAAGGTTACGTAATCGGGCGGAACAATCGTCTTAGTGGTTGCTTCACCGTGCAGTACATGCATTTCGTCAAATTCGTACACTTGCGCCACGTTCCACAATTCGATTTCATTGACATGTAATATGCATTCGTCCGCCCGATATAATTTTCCGAAAGCGTACGTCGGGTTAACGGCACTGTCAACGTACCCGTGTGATCTGACACTGTTTTCTTGCGTTTTCGCGCGTTCGTTGTTGCTGTAATCGGTGTCCGCTTGCAACGTTTTCACGAACTTTGACCGTGGGCATATTGCAATCCCCCATGTGTCAAAACATGTGTTTTTACGCAATCTGAGATTCGTAAATCTCACCGCAGCATGCAATCCCGTAAGAAACGGGTCATCATAATTCGACAACACGGTGTCAAGCGGTGTGCTAACGATACGTTCGCATGCGATTTGCAGAATATCCGTAGGCGCTGTAGCGAATTTCACCGGCAGCCGTCGTCCGTTAATGAATGCGTGATGCATCGATGTGACATCCAAGGACGCGACATTATCCACGACAACACTAGCGGTTTTAGCGCTCGTAAACGTCAAACCGCCACGGAAACATGCTTTGCGCAGCGCGTAAGATTCGTAATCTTTCGGAAATTCCTGATTGCACGTCATCTCGAAAGCGCGTTGCAATGTGATTTTCTTGCCACCTTGCAACGTGACTCGCCGTCCGCCGATCTCACGGCGCGCCATCTGACGCACAAGCGAAGTTTTGGTGAGCACACGACAACCGAGCATATCGGCCGTAAGCCAAGAATTAGCGCGTAGCAACCATTGCAGATACTGCGGTATCACCTGAACATCACGCCGCGCGTAAAACAGTTCTTCGTCGGTCAAAGGCGTTTCCGGCGTGCGGATAAGCGTGTAATCCCAGTCGCCCACGGCCTTCGGTAGGCCGCATGTCTCGCCCATGGCACGCAGTCCGCCCATTTCAAGATAGAACGTATCCCAAAAGCGGCACACCACATCATCACCTACGCGCAAATCGAGCGTGTACACGCTTGTAGCGGTCTGCGCGTTGACATCAATCACGTACGACTGCGCCAATTCCAACATGAGAGTTTGCATATCGAACATAAGGTTATAGGCCGCGATTATCGGAACATAATCGTGCGCGCGCCCATAGTCGATAAGATCGTCAATGTACGCCAACGCTTCAGCCGTGTGCCGGTAAAACCGTACATCGTCCGTGTCGGTAGTGTACGATTCCAGCGGTGTGTTACGCAAATCGTTGAAAATGTATAATATCGGATATGCGCGTGTTTCAATACCCTCGCCAATGTTCGTTGTTTCGGTATCGAATATCGCCGCAATCTTAAATTCCTTGCGCTTTATCATCGTACTACATCGGGTGAGACCGCAATAAGCCAAATCGGGCTACCGCCGTCAACGTCCGTATAATCCTCTAATTCGCCTGTATGCATTTTCATATTTTTGGCGTATTCCAATACCTTTTCGTTTCGTTGCATGATAGTATCAAAAAGCTCACTGAGCGAATCAGCGTCATACGCTTTCATGATAACTTCAAGTCGTTTGTTCGGCGGAACGTTCGATCTCTGCCATATGTTTTGTGTGTATCGCCAAAACACCTTGACTTTTTCCCGGCCAAGCTCTCCCAGCGCGCTTGGCATTCCTTTGGACGCCATGCGCATTTCCTCACGGAAAATATTGAACGAACGCGCGCGCTCCCTCGCGCGCCCTTTACCGCCGCGTACCTCGCTCACCTGTTGCACGAGTTTATCGGCGGTTTCGTTCACACGCTGATACAGTTCATTCCGCATGCCGCTATTACGGACACGGCCAACATACGTGTTTTTCAACTGCGTTTCAAGCCGTTGTATGTAAGCGCGTCGCGCGTTCGCTTCGCTTTCGGGCATGGTGTCGGTAATGCTTTTTTTCAAACTGTTGATCGCGCGACGCACGCGCTTGCGTTTCGCGGTCAATACATCCGCTTGTTTATGTGCTCTAGGCATGTTCACCACCTTATAAAAAAAAGTGCCATAACATATATGGCACTTTTTTGTTTCATTCCAAACTACTTGATTACAAGCGATTTCGTGGAACGGTCACCGCCCAGCGGGGTCTGCTTGACCGCAACAGTGATACCGTCCGGTGCGTTGAAATCGGGGAACATATCGTAGATATCCAACACACTGCGGTAGATACCCTGTGACTGACTGAAATACGTGTTGCCGTCTTTTCCGAAAAGATAGACGTTTGCGCATTTCTGTCCGGTCTGAGAACGCACGCCCGGCGCGATATAGGCACCTACAACCGTCAACGGATCCGCGCCGCGTCCGTTCAGCGACAACGCGCTATTACGTGCGTTGACGATGGCGCGCTTGCCCTCGAACGTGCTGTTGTCCATCGTACAAATATAACGATAGTTGCCAGCGGTGTTCTGTGCGGTTTCATTCACGGTAGTGTCGTTCATCTGTTCGTTTTCCTCGTTCATTTCAGTTCCTTTCAAAATTCAATATCTTTGTCGTTATCGTTGTCAGTATCGTTATCGGTATCAGGGCCGGTTACGTCAGTTGCGACACGTTCCGCGTGCTCAATGAACGTATCAACGTCCATGACATACGTGTTCTTGTTTACAGTGATATCGTCAACTAAGATATTGACAATACCGGCGTCCATAAGCACTTTGACGGCCATTTCAACGTTACGAACGTTTCCGTTAGTGTGGAATGTCTGTTCCACGCCGTCTCTGTCATAATAGTTTATGGTGCTGTCAGCGATTACTTTACGTATCTTTCGCATGTTTGTTATCCTTTGTATTTGTTTTTTCTGTCAACCGTTTGGCGACATAAATATTTATAGCACAAAAAATCGGCGTGCGCAAAAGCAACACGCCGATTATTGATATTGATTCTCAATAACGCAAAATCTGCCCCGGATAAATCAAATTCGGATTAGACAAAACATTAAGCGACGCAACACGCGCCCAATCACCGCCGAAAATCGACCACAAAGACTCACCGGACACAACCGTATGCGTACGCGCCGTATCCGGCCGCGCAGCCACAGCACCACCATAACACACGGTTTCACCCGGATAAATCACAGCCGGATTACCCGACGCGTACCCATGCCACGACTGCCACGGCAGCAAGCCCGTGCGCTCGGCAATGCCCGACAACGTGTCACCCGACGCAACCACCACGCAAGCAGACTGCGCGACATTACCACCGGCGTTCGTTTCCGGCACGGACACATTCGCACCGTCGCCACGCGCGTACGCATCCCACTGCCAACGTTCACCCCGAAAATAATTCAAGTCCAAACGTCCAGCATAACCCGACACATAACCATTCGACGTGTACTGACGCATGGCTTCACCATACGCACCATACAGCCATGGTCTTTCCTGATAACCGGTGACAGCCATTGACGCATACTGAGCAACCCACACGCCGCAATGCTCACGCACGAACGAAGTAAGCTGCCCCACCGCTGACGCCTGAACATAAACGATCGGCCACACCTGTGTGCGATCATGCACATGACGCACCCACGTTTCAATCCACGCGCCGTTACCAAACTGCGGATTATCCTGAGATTCCCAGTCCAAAACAAGCACCGCGTTACCGACGTATCCGCGCACATTATCTATGAAAAAATCAGCTTCCGCGTTCGCGTCACGTCCCATCGCATAATGATATACGCCGATACTTTTGCCGCTAGCCACTGCACGCCCCAACTGATAGTTCGCCGCCTGATTCACACCATTAGCTAAGCAAGTATTATTAAAACCGCCCGTGCCCCAAGTGGTACCCGCCACAACGAAATCAGCGTCAAGCGCGTACGTATCAATATCACACTGCCAATTGCTCACATCCACGCCGCGCATATCCGCGCTTGCAGATGGCACAAAAAGCAAGGACAATACGCACACGCACGCCAACACGCTACGCCACATTCGTATCATCATTATCACCCTTATTACGCTTGACCAATACAATAAGTTCTTCCATCAAAACATTATTCTTAGTTATCAAATCATTAAAATCACGGAACGTCGTGGCGATAAACCACGCCATACCACAACACGCGACAATCGGAAAACCCACACTACCGACAACGGTTACAATCGAACTAATATCCATCAAAACACCTCACAAATAAAAAAAGGTCATGACACATCAAACGACATGCCATAACACAATATATCACAATCGCGTGGCCTATCCGGGAATTGAACCCGGCACGCACATTTTATAAGAATGCCGCTCTAACCAACTGAGCTAATAGGCCATTTACCTCACCCCGCCCACAATCCCCGCCGCATCAAATCAACAATATCACGACAACACGCAAACACATAATCAGATACACTCGAATCACATTTAAACGGCTTCGTACTCACGCCGACAACCTTAGTACGACGTTCACCACGAACCCTATAACCCCTAACAAAATCACAACTATTACGCTTACAATACATAATCAATCCTCTTTCACAATCACCGATTAATCCGATAACCCAAACATACCGTACCCGGAACGTAAAACACGCCATCGTCAAGTACATCCTTAAGCCCGTATGCGTCAATGCAGTCGACAAATCGAGTTTCGATTAAGCAATCAGACGCAATATCAACGAAATACACAAGTACATCATAAATACTGTTCACGTTAAAATCAATTGAATTAGACAATGCTTTAAGATTCATGAAACTCATTTTATTCTTCCTTATTTTAAGCACCATTATTAATTTATGCATTAAGAGATATTATAAACAATACCGTCACAATCACAGCATAAACTTTTTTTCCTTTCATCGAAACCGATACCAACATAATACCACACCGCGTAACACGACACGCCGCAACCGCACCGCGATTCCACGCGCACTTCCACGTACCACACCACACAACACATGTCAAATACACACGGCGTGTCGGGTGTATCATCACCGCTTAATGGGAACCATTCTCAATAAGGGTTGTCCGATGGAGGAGTATATGATTACTCCATTTATTGGGACAAGGATACAA
>OMFQ01000772.1_pt1 | contig 16011 bp, 15 predicted proteins | sample 1645671 | NCBI WGS metagenome assembly OMFQ01 (sample SAMEA103958119, study PRJEB25191) | human gut metagenome | biome: human-associated habitat [ENVO:00009003]; feature: intestine environment [ENVO:2100002]; material: feces | place: Germany | collected 2013/2015
GCGCTATCTCCGGTTTCCACTGCATGATTGCAACGGGCACGACGCCGAAAATGCTGATGAACGAACGCTCCATCCTGCCCGTCGGCTATGGCGCTATGGTTACGGAATCGTTCGTTGCCATGATGGCTTTAATCGCAGCCTGCTCGCTGGTACCGAATGATTACTTTGCCATCAACTCTTCGGCCGCTCATTTCCAGGCCCTGGGCATTCAAGTCGTCGACCTGCCGCACCTGAGCAACATGGTCGGTGAAGACGTCGCCCATCGTCCGGGCGGTGCCGTTTCCCTGGCTGTCGGCATGGCTTATATCTTCTCCAACCTGCCCGGCCTCGATCACCTCATGAACTACTGGTACCACTTCTGCATCATGTTCGAAGCCTTATTCATTATGACCATCATCGATGCCGGTACCCGTGTCGGCCGTTATATGCTCCAGGAACTCGTCGGCCGCGTATGGCCTAAGTTCGGCGATCCGAACTGGAAACCCGGTGCCATCATCGCTTCTGCTTTGATTTGCGGGGCTTGGGGTTATTTAGTCCTCAACGGCAACCTGTCCACCATCTGGCCGATCTTCGGCGTATCGAACCAGCTCCTCGCTATCATCGCCCTTTCGATTTCGTCGGTCGTCCTCTGCTCTATGGGCAAAGCTCGTTACCTTTGGGTTACGGCCATTCCCTGGGCTTTCCTGATGGTCATGATCTTCTGGGCTGACTATCTCAACATCTTCGAAATTTACCTTCCGAAGGGTGAATGGACGATGTTCACCGTTTCCATCATCATGGCCCTGTTGGTCATCATCGTTGCCGTCGGCGCCGTCCGCAAGTGCATCTACTTAGCAAAGACGGTCCCTGCCAACTATGACACTTCGGAAATCGTTGAAACGGAAGAACTGAAACACCTCCAGGAACTGGTAAAAACTGATAAAGCAGCTCAGCGTTTCCAAGAAATGTCTGTCGCTCATCATTAATCAACTGCATCAAAGGCACTATCTTCATAGATAGTGCCTTTTTTATTTAACAATTTCCGTTATATATTAAGGAAATACCCCTCCACAAATTATTTTATTCAGTACATCATGAGTTTTTTTCATATATATATCGTAAACTTTACCATAAGTAACTTGCTATTTTTACTTCTTTAAACTATAGTAGGTGTATAGTAAAATCGTTATATGATATTTATAAACGACAAAAAGTCAATAGAATTGTAACAAAAACGTTTTACTTGGATGGACTGAGGATGTGGCGTTGCATCCGATTATAATATTCCTCATCAAAGCACCTGCGGCAAAAGTGATGAGATCCATACCCCCATCAAAAGCATGGCATCAGCTTTATATTTCGTACCTATACAACGCCTGTTTTGTAAGCGTCCAGCGCTTCACGAAATAAATATGATAAGGAGGGAATTTTTTATGAATGGTTTGTTTTTAGTTATCATTTCTGCATTAATATTTGTGCTGGCTTACCGTTTCTATGGTGCTTTTATTGCCGCAAAAGTACTGACCGTTAACCAGTATAAGGTTACACCGGCTTTCCGTTTTGAAGACGGTCATGACTACGTGCCGACCAATAAGTACGTCGTCTTCGGCCATCACTTCGCGGCTATCGCCGGTGCCGGCCCCCTCGTAGGCCCGGTCATCGCAGCCCAGTTCGGTTACTTACCGGGCGCCCTGTGGATTCTCATCGGCGGTGTCCTCGCCGGTGCCGTCCATGACATGGTCATCCTCTTTGCGTCCATGCGCTATGACGGCAAATCCATTGCCGAAATCGCCAAAGCTCAGATTGGTGACAAAGTCGGCCTGGCAACATCCTTTGCCGTCTTGTTCCTCAACATCCTGGCTATGGCCGGCATGGCCGTCGTCATCGTCAATGCCCTTCACGACAGCCCTTGGGGTACTTTCACGATCGGCATGACCATTCCTATCGCTATTTTCGTCGGCGTCTACATGCAGTTCCTGCGCCCGGGCCACATCAAAGAAGGTACGGTCATCGGCGTAGCACTGACACTTCTCGCCGTCATTCTCGGTCCGTCCGTATCGGCTTCGCCGACACTGGCTCCCCTGTTCACGATCAATGCTAAGGGCATTTCCATCGCCCTCATCATCTACGGCTTCGTAGCTGCTGCTCTTCCCGTATGGCTGCTCCTGGCTCCGCGTGACTACCTCTCGACGTACATGAAAATCGGTACCATCGGCGCCTTGGCCCTGGGCATCATCATCGTCGGGCCGAACATTCAGATGCCGGCTATGACCCAGTTTACGGCTGGCGGCGGCCCGGTCATCACCGGTCCGGTCCTTCCGTATATCTTCATCACCATCGCCTGCGGTGCCATCTCCGGCTTCCACTGCATGATTTCGACCGGTACGACGCCGAAGATGCTGATGAACGAACGCTCCATTCTCCCCGTAGGCTACGGCGCCATGCTGACCGAATCCTTCGTCGGCATGATGGCCCTTATCGCAGCCTGCTCCCTCATCCCGAACGACTACTTCGCCATCAACTCGACAGCTGAACACTTCCAGGCCCTGGGCATCCAGGTCGTCGACCTGCCTCAGTTGAACGCCATGGTCGGTGAAGACGTAGCTCATCGTCCCGGCGGCGCCGTTTCGCTGGCTGTCGGCATGGCTTTCATCTTCTCCAACATCCCCGGCCTTGACCACCTGATGAACTACTGGTATCACTTCTGCATCATGTTTGAAGCCCTGTTCATCATGACCATCATCGACGCCGGTACTCGTGTCGGCCGTTACATGCTCCAGGAACTCATCGGCCGCGTATGGCCGAAGTTCGGCGATCCCCATTGGCTCCCCGGCGGCATCGTCGCCTCGGCTCTGATCTCCGGCGCATGGGGTTACATCGTACTCCAAGGCAACCTGTCTACGATTTGGCCGATATTCGGTGTATCGAACCAGCTCTTGGCCATCATCACCCTGGCCATCTCGACCGTTGTCATCTGTGCTATGGGTAAGGCCCGCTTCGCCTGGGTCACGGTCATCCCCTGGGTTTTCCTGACCGTCGTTATCTTCTGGGCTGATTACCTCAATATGTTCAACATCTACCTGCCCAAGCAGGAATGGCTCCTCTTCGGCGTATCGGCTATCATGGCCATCTTGGTCATCATCGTCAGCGTAGCCTCTGCACGGAAATGCCTTGAATTGGCAAAGACCGTACCGCCCAGCTACGATACGTCTGAAACGGTAGAAGCTGAAGAATTGAAACACCTCGAAGAATTAGTTAAATCCGATCCGATTGCCAAACGCTTTAAAGAATTGACCGTCGATCAACACTAAGACCATATAAAAAGACTGCCCCTGTGACAGCGCCTGAGATGTACATGCTCTCAGGCAGCTGCCGGGACAGTCTTTTTTATATGCATTTTTATCGATACCGAGATCGTTAGATAACGCCGGTTCCGTCAAAATCGGGAATGAAGTCATCGCTGGCGCTCTCTTTTTCCTGAACAAATCCGTCTTCAATACCGCTGTCAAAGAGATACTGTTCCGCCTCATCGTACTCTTCATCGGTCAAGGGACGGTTGATTTCCGGATAGTCTCCAGCCCGGCCGCAAGGCACGTATTGGCGCATCAAACTGAATAAAACCTGGCCGTCGTCGAAATGGTTCCGCACCCAATCGATGACGGCTTTCGTATTGTCGACACAGCCGGGAAGGATGAGGTGGCGGATGATGACGCCTTTTTTCAAAATTCCGTCGTTATCGAGTTCGTAAGGACCTACCTGGTCATACATGCGAAGAATGGCTTCGGCTGCGACCTGCGGGTAGTCTGCAGCACCGCTGTAGCGTTCGGCTAAGGCTGAATCGAGGTATTTAAAGTCCGGCAAATAAATCTGCACCTTATCTTTAAATCGATTGATGGTCTCTACCGATTCATAACCGCCGCAGTTATAGACGACGGGCACCGGCAAGGGATCTGCCAAGCTCTCTAAAATGGCAGAGGTATATGGCGTCGGCGTCACCAGATTGATGTTATGGGCGCCCTTTTCAATGAGCTCACCATAGATTTCCCGGAGCCTTCCGGGCGTAATCGGAACTCCCTTTCGTCCCATGGAGATGATGGAATTTTGGCAGAAGCAGCAGCGCAGATTACAGCTCGTAAAAAAGACCGTTCCCGACCCGCGTGTCCCGCTGATGCACGGTTCCTCCCATCGATGCAGGGCCGCTCTGGCCACGACGGGCTGGAGCGGAGAATGGCAAAAGCCGGGCATTCCCTTCTCATTCCAAAGGAGGCTGCGGACGACACCGCAGCGTCGAGGACAGTCATTACATATCGATTCCATAGTCACGCACCTCAATCAAAAATCTTTCCGGGATTTAAAATCCCCTTCGGATCCCAAGCCCGTTTCAAAGCTTTCATCAATTCCAACTCGACGGGGTCAGTATATTTTGCAAATAAAGCTTTCCGGGCCTGACCGATACCGTGTTCGCCGGAAACAGCGCCGCCCAGACGATAGGCTGCTTCACAGGCCTTATCTTCAAAAGCCGCGATACGACCTCCTTCATCGGCCTCATCTGCAAAGCCCCGACGCAGGAGGTCCAAGTGAATATTGCCGTCTCCGGCATGGCTGACACCGCGGAATACGACGCCCGTCGCTTCACCGATGGCCTTCAACTCGTTCATGAAGGACAATAGTTTATCCGGCGGTACGACGAAGTCTTCCATGGCGGCGACCGGGCAGTCCGAAGCCGACGCTTCGGTAAAGGCCTTGCGGGCCTTCCAAACTTTTTCGGCATCGGCCATGAAGACTTCGACAGCCCCGAGAGATCGGCAGATGTCATCGAGATTCATGCAGTCATCGTCAAGGCCGTCTTCACTTTGACTGTCAAGCTGGATAATCATATAGGCTCCGCCTTCAGGGCAGTTCTGTTTTTCATCGAGCCATTCCCCGACGACTTCGATGACATCGTAATCCATAAATTCCAAACACGTCGGCGTAATACCGGCCTTGGGGAGCGCCGTCACCAGCGATAAGGCCTGTTCGGCCGATGGAAAGACGGCCAGGACGTGTGCCGTCGACTTTGGCAAGGGCACAAGCTTTAAGGTCAGTTTCGTAATAATGCCCAGCGTCCCTTCAGAGCCAACGACGATTTTTTCCAAGGGGTAGCCGGCCGTCATCTTATGGAGGCGCTTACCGAGATTAGCAATTTTCCCGGTCGGCGTGACGACTTCAAGAGCATAGATTTGGTCTCTCGTCGTCCCATACTTCACGGCCCGGTTACCGCCGGCATTGGTGGCCCCGTTGCCGCCGATACAGCAGCTGTCGCCGCTGCACGGGTCACCGGCATAGAGAAGGCCCCTTTTACCGGCTTCCTTTTGTATCGTCTCGGTAATGACGCCGGCTTCTACGACCATGTACATAGCCGCTTCATTAATTTCTAAAATGCGGTTCATCCGCTCCGTACTGACCATGATGCCGCCGCGGCCGTCGACAAGGGCGCCGCCTTCAAGGCCCGTCCCGGTCCCTCTGGGAATGACGGGAATGACGGCCTCGTTAGCCAAAGCGACAACAGCAGCCAATTCCTCCGCCGTTGCCGGTAAGACGACGGCATCGGGCAGAAAAGGCACCGCAAAGGTGCCTTCATCGCGACCGTAGGGAATCCGTTTATCGTCATCGGTCCAAACATATTTTTCACCTACAATAGCCTGTAAGGCCGTTATGACTGCAGGGGTTATCTGATTATACTCCATGTATTCATCCTCATAAGACAGCCCGTCCTGTTAGAAGGACGGGCACAACGCAAAACGAGCAATTCCAGAGAACCTGATTACAGAAAGAGGCCCCGCAGGAACGGCACGAGGGTAAACTGATAGATTTTCAAGACGCCAAAGACGCAAAGGCCGATGGAGGCGCCGACGATGGCACCATTGATACGAATCCAAGCCAGGTCTTCGCCGACCTTACTTTCCAAGAACTGGTTGAACCGATTTTTATCGAAGCCGGACAAGACGTCTCGGACAGCAACGGCAATGAGGGAATGTTCATGTTCCAAGATGACGTTGAACGCCCGGCGGATCTGTTCATCAAGCCATTCCTTGATTTCAGGGTAGGACCGGCAGTATTCGAGGTAGTGGATGAACTGTTCTTCCAGTAAATCTTTCAATTCTTCCCGGCCCTGTTCGCCGGTCATGAAATAGTCTTTCGTCGAATGTTCGATGTCTGTCAGCCACTGCTCGATAGGCAGGGCATCGACGAATTCATTCTGCCAGTTCTGTACCCCAAAGGATAGCTGACCATTCATCGAATAGAGCAGGATTTCCACTTTTCGGCACAGCCATTCCCGCTGTTCGCCTTCAGCATGTTCCCATTGGTCGAGCCAGTTGACGATACCCAGTTTTATATCCTTGGCGATCCGCTGAGTATCGACGATACCGAGAACCTTAGTCAAGGTAATGCTGGACATCGAGGAGTGCTGCGATTCTTCGCGCCACTGGATAATGAGCCGTTCCAACAGTTTGTCAAAATCTTCGCTGTTGACGACGCGGCGAACGAGATTGATCAGGTCCTGGAACATGGGGCTCGTCGGATCTTCGAGCAGCGAAACGAGGCGGTCTTCCAAGAAGCTTACCAAAGGCTGGCGCTTCAAATACATGCGCAGGTGCCCGGCTATGGCCGTCTGAGTTTCACCACGCTGAATATGCTGGTGGGCCCGTTGAGCGACTTCATAGAGCCCCGTACGGAGTTTTTCCCGCCCCTGAGGACCGCGCAGCCAGTCGACGGCTTTATCCATAAAGGAAATTTGATAGAGCTTATCCTTCCACATGTCGGGCTGGAGCAGCTTTTCCGATATCAATCGGGCAATCCCGTCAATGATGCGGTCGCGATGGCGATACAAGAGCTCTGTATGATAGGGAAATCCCAAGGGTTTTTCAAAGAGGGCCGTAACGGCAAACCAGTCAGCAATACTGCCGATGAGAGCTGATTGGATAACGAAGAACAAGAGCTCTTCCCAAACCGATACGTCGTGGGTGTACCACCAAAAGAAGATGGCAATGAAGGCGACGAACGACAAGCCTAAAATGAGATTGGCACGCTGTCGGTAAGTCATAAGATAGCCCCTCCTTTCATGGCGTACATAGCAAGGTATATGACGGCCCCTAAGACGGCGCCGACGAGGGAGCCGTTGACGCGAATCATCTGCAAGTCATACCAGACACTGTTTTCCAATTGTTCTGCAAGATAAGTTCCGTCATATTTAAGGATTTCTGCTTCAGCCGTCTTACCGAACCAAACCTGGAGCCGCTTCAGTTCGCGGGCAGCAAAAGCCAGGGCCTGGCGGTTGATCTGTTCGACCTGCTCCGGATTTTGGTGCCAGCCTTCCAGTTTTTGGACGACAAATTCTGCCGCTGCCGTACAGAAGCGCTTCTGATTGTCCGGATTCTGGACGTAACGCTGCCAAGCTTCCTCGGTATCCGGCCGCAGCATCAAATGATTATACATCTTATCCTTATAAGCATCGATGCGCTGACTCCATTCTTCATTGATTTCGATGTGTTCAGCCTGCTTCCACAAGTAGTGGAGAGCCTGCTGGCGCTGAAGGGAGTTTTCCTCTTTGGTTTCTTCCAAAAGAGCCAGGCATTTTTCCTGCAGCAAACCGGCAACGTGGCTCGGCTGAAAGACTTCCATTTTAATGGCCGCTTTAATAGCCCATCCCAATAAGATGTTGTGTTTGGCATACTGCCGCAGGGACTCTTCATAGATTTCACCGATATAGCCTTTTGTCGTATCGCTCTTCACGACTTGTTCCAAGGCAAAGATCATAAAATCGAGAAAATCCTTGCCCGATTCACCGCGAAGGCTGGCTTGAATCGCCTTGCTCATGACCGGCGCCAAATCGATTTTTTCGACGGCCGATCCGCCGATGCCGGCAAAGGCCTTGACAACGGTCTTCATGTCGACGGTGTACAAAAAGGTGTTTAAAATTTGGCCGAAGATGCGCTCTGCCGATTGGAATCCCTTTTCCGTATGGAGATAGTCCAGCGTCGCCCCTAAAATAGGATGGCGTTTGAGGACATTATACATATTGGAAACGGTCAAAATCTCCGATTCAATCATGTGCCGCGCCATTTCGGCAATCCGTTCCTTACTATTGGGAATCAAAGCGGTCTTAAAGGAAATGCCCAAGGGGCGCCGAAACAGCGCCGTAACCGCATACCAGTCGGCAAGGCCCCCGATAAGGGCCGCTCCCGCTAAATGAGTCAAGAGTCCGCCTGCAAAAAAGTCTTGGAACGGATAGGACAATAAGAGAACGATTGCGGCTATAATCAGGATATAATTGGCAATCTGGCTCCGTCTTCCGCCATTTGTGTTACTCGCCATAATACCTCCTATTTATCGATGATGAGGTCATCCCCATCGTGCTTGGGAATCCATAAGGGTACGTCGTAAGCCTTTTTAAATTCATCAGACGGCGTCCACGGCGTTCCAAAATAATGCATGGGAATGAGACACTTGGTTACGGAAACATCCTTTAAAAATGCTTTGACACCCCATTCACGAGCCCCTTCTAAGCGGGCGTCAACAGGGAAAAAGGTGATGTCGAAGGTCCGACCCACTAAATGCTTCATTTCTCGTTCGAAATTGGCTTTGGCTTCAGCATTGTTTTCATCGGTGTCGCCAAGCCAGTGCCACCAATTCAAGTCCCCGGCATGGAAAATCTTCAATCCGTCTGTTTCGACGAGGAACGATCCTCCTTCGTCGGTCGATCCGAATTGGGTGATCTTCGTATCGCCAAGGGTCAGCGTATCATAGAGCTTCATGGCATGAACCGCCTTGAGGCCGTCTCGTTTCAAAGGCACGTCTTCATTGATAATGTACTGGTCGCCGTCGAAGTCGGCAATGCGGCCGTTAAAGTGGTCGTCATGCCAGTGCGTAACGAAAAACCAGACCGGTTTCCGACGGATTTGGCTGTAAGCCTTGACCGTTCCTGACGGATCTTTGTAATAATCAAAGACCAGAACCTTGGAATCAGTCTCAACAGAAAAGCCACTATGATTTAAATAGGTAATCTGCGTGCTCATATAATATAACCTCCTTTATCGGTTGATAAATCATTATGCATAGTCTTTATTATACCATATATGCGCTCTCGATGTACATCGTGCCAGCCGTCCTTCCCCGCAGCGAGGCCATTTTTCTCCTCTCTAAACGGAGAAAAAAACAGGTTCACCATCGTCATTTTTAATAAATCACCAAATTTGTCATCTTTTTACAAAAATTCTATTGACAAACGGAAAGCGAAGGCGTATTATGTTCTCAAACCAAAGACATAAATGCAATGATTGAAACAAGTACACACAGGAAACGGTACAGAGAGTAGGGGTCATTGGCTGAAAGCCCTTATCAAAGTCAACTGTGATGGAATGCCTTCAAGAGCAGGATGATTGAACTTAACAGTAGGTCATCTCGGTTGCCGCCGTTATGGGTATTGAGTGGCAGTCTTCGTACTGCAATCAGAGTGGAACCACGGACCATCGTCTCTGTATGACGAGGTCTTTTTTTTATTCATTTTTTCAGACTACAGGAGGGCGCCCAGCCATGTTCAAATCACTTCGCAACGACATTCGCGTCATTAAGGACCGCGACCCGGCGGCCAAAAACACGCTCGAAGTCTTGCTCTGTTATTCCGGCCTTCATGCCATTTGGGCTTACCGCCTGGCTCACTTCTTTTACCGCCGCCAATGGTTCGTCACGGCCCGAATTATTTCCACCATCTCCCGCTTCTTTACGGGAATCGAAATTCATCCCGGTGCTCAAATCGGTGAAGGACTTTTTATCGACCATGGCATGGGAATTGTCATCGGCGAGACGACGATCATCGGCAACAACGTATCCCTCTATCAGGGCGTAACCCTCGGCGGTACCGGTAAAGAAAAAGGAAAACGCCATCCGACCATCGGCGACTACGTCGTCGTCGCCTGCGGGGCCAAAGTCCTCGGTTCTTTTACCGTCGGTGAAGGCGCAAAAATCGGGGCCGGCTCCGTCGTCCTCAAAGCCGTTCCACCGCACTCGACCGTCGTTGGTATTCCCGGACGGGTCGTCGTTCAAAAGGGCAAGCACCTCAAAGCCAGCCACAGCGAACGCGACGTCGACCTCAATCACAATCGCCTGCCTGACCCCATCGAAGATCAGATTGTAGCCCTCAAGCGCCAGGTCATGCTCTTAGAGCATCGCCTCGAACTGATCGACCAGCGGCAGGATGAGCGATGTCCCAACCAAATGAGGCCTCTTAAATAGTCCTCTGCCTTTGTTGTTCCCCTGTACAGGAAATTTTTCCCGGCACAGGCTTACATATAATATATACCCATTCGGTATAGCTTATCATTTACTGTTTATACAATTGCATTCATCGGGGGATGAATCCATACGAAAAGGAGAGATGTATCATGAGTAAAATTTACACGTCTATGTTACAGTTAGTCGGCAACACACCGATCTTGAAACCGGAACGCTACAACAGTGCCGCCGGCATTTCCGCCAATCTGCTCGTTAAACTCGACGCCTTTAACCCGGCCGGTTCTGCCAAAGACCGTATCGCCAAGGCCATGATTGAAGACGCTGAAAAGAAAGGGCTCTTGAAGAAGGGTTCCGTTATCATCGAACCGACCAGCGGCAATACCGGTATCGGTCTGGCTGCCGTCGCCGCCGCCAAAGGCTATCGTGCCATCTTTACCATGCCGGAAACGATGTCCGTCGAACGCCGCAACCTCATCTCCGCTTATGGTGCTGAAATCGTCTTGACTCCGGGGAAAACGGGCATGCAGGGTGCCGTTGACAAAGCCAACGAATTGGCCAAAGAAATTCCCGACTCCTTCATTCCCAGCCAGTTCACGAACCCCGTCAATCCGGAAATTCATCGCCTGACGACGGGTCCGGAAATCTATGAAGATACAGACGGCGCCGTCGACATCTTCTTGGCCGGTATCGGTACAGGCGGCACCATTTCCGGTGTCGGCCAGTACCTCAAAGAAAAGAAACCGTCCGTTAAGATCATCGCTATCGAACCGAAGGATTCTCCGCTCCTCTCCGAAGGCCATGCCGGCCCGCATAAGATCCAGGGCATCGGTGCTAACTTCGTTCCGGAAACCCTCGATACGAAGATTTACGATGAAGTCTTCACGGTCAGCAACGAACAGGCCTTTGAAACGGCTCAGAAATTCACCGAAGCTGAAGGCCTCCTCATCGGTATCTCCGGCGGTGCTGCCCTCTTTGCCGCCTCGGAAGTTGCCAAACGTCCGGAAAATGCCGGTAAGACCATCGTAGCCTTCCTGCCGGATAACGGCGACCGTTACCTCACGACGCCGGGCTTCATCCAGCAAAAAGTAAAATAAATTTCTAAAAAAACTAGCCAACACCATCTTGCCAAAAAAATGAACTGCTTTTATAATTGAAGGCAGTTCATTTTTTCATTAGGCAAAGTCGATATTTGCTTTATTAAATGAAAGTATTTATTATATATTTTTTATTTTTAGAAGGGGAGTGTCCTCATGTCCGAAGAAGAATTGGAAAAGGAACATAAACACCACGATCACGACCATCATGAACATAAACATGATCATGACCACCATCACGACCATCATCACGATCATGATCACCATCACGATCACGACCATCATCATGATCATGACCACCATCATGATCACGACCATCATCACGATCACGACCATGGTCATGACTGTCTGGCCGACCATGTCCATCCCCACGATCACAACCATCCCCACGTTCACGGCGGTGTCAATGACTACATGAAGGCCGTTGCCGAATACCGCAAGACCTTTGCCTCCAAGCAGGATGTCCTGGACCATACGCCGGACCCGGCCGTACGAGAAATGCTGCTGCGCATGGAACAGATTGGCTGTGACACGACCTTTGACCGCTTCGACCAGCAAAAACCGCAGTGTACCTTCGGCCTTGCCGGCGTATGCTGTAAAAACTGCAATATGGGTCCCTGTAAGATTACGCCTAAGACTCCCCTCGGCGTCTGCGGTGCCGATGCCGACCTCATCGTATCACGCAATATCCTGCGCAGTGCCGCTGCCGGTGTAGCCCAGCACGGGGCGCATGCCCGTGAAGTCTTGCTGACCTTGAAATTCATCTCCGAAGGACGGTTGAACCTCCCCATTCTCGGCGTTGAAAAACTGCATCAAGTCTGCAAAGCCTTCGGCATTCCCGATGACACAGACGACGTCAAAGCCTTGGCCGGCAAATTGGCCGACGTCCTCCTGGCCGACCTCTCCCGCCCGACACCGGATGACTATGAAACGATCAAAGCCATGGCCCCGGCTGAACGGCAAAAAGTTTGGAACGACCTCGACATCATCCCCATCAGTGCTTACAATGAAGTCTTTGACGCCTATCACCGCACCGGCGTCGGTACGGACGGAGACTGGCAGAGCATCATGAAACAGTTCCTGCGCTGCGGACTTGCTTTCTGCTTTACCGGCGTCGTCGCTGCCAACATCGCCACAGACGTCGTCTTCGGCATCGGCCATCGGGCTACTTCAAAAGTAAATATCGGCGCGCTGAAAAAAGGCTATGTCAACATCGCCGTTCACGGCCATCTTCCGACCTTGGTCAGTGAAATCGTCCGCATCGGCCGCACCCAGGAATTCATCGACCTGGCCAAGGCACACGGTGCCAAGGGCATCCAATTCTACGGCGTCTGCTGTTCCTGCCTGGCCGCCATGTACCGCTATGAAGGGGTCATCCCCCTGTCCAATGCCGTCGGGGCCGAACTCGTTCTCGGGACGGGTGCCCTCGACTTGTGGGTTGCCGACGTACAGGATGTTTTCCCATCCATTATGGACGTCGCCCGCTGCTTCAAGACGACCGTCGTCACGACCAGTGATTCCGCACGCCTGCCCGGTGCCGAACACTACGCCTACGACCATCACCATTCCAACATCGAAGATACGGAAAAATTAGCCACGACGTGCCGGTCTTCATTCCGTCTTACGAAGTCACGGCCGATGTCGGCTTCAATGCTGAAAACATTGCCGAAGAATTCAACGGGTTCGGCCCCTTTGCCGATGCCCTTAAGAGCGGGCAGATCAAAGGGATCGTCAACATAGTCGGCTGCAACAACCCCCGTGTCGTTTACGAACGGGCCGTCGTTGACGTGGCCGAAGAACTCCTGAAAAACAACATTCTCCTGTTCACCAACGGCTGTGCTTCCTTCCCGCTCTTGAAACTCGGTTTCTGCAGTAAAGACGGCGCCGTCAAAGCCGGTGACTCCCTGCAGAAATTCCTCGGCGGCAAGCTGCCGCCCGTATGGCACATGGGTGAATGCGTCGACAACACCCGCGCATCCGTCGTCTTAGGCGGTATCGCCCAGGCTGCCGGCCATGACATCAAGGACATGCCTTACGGCTTTGCCAGCCCGGAATGGTCCAATGAAAAAGGCCTCGATGCCTCTTTGGCCTTCCGCCTGTTCGGCATCAACTCTTATCACTGCGTCGAACCGCCGGTCCAAGGTTCGACGAACGTCGAAAACTTCTTAAAGCGCGATACCAAAGAAACACTCGGTTCGGTCATGACGGTCAACGTCGATCCCAAGGCACTGGCAAAACAGATTGTCGCCGACATCGAAGAAAAACGCCGCAAATTAGGCTGGGACTAATCCCTTTCTGTCGCTATTAATGATTTATATATGTAAAACGCCCGCCAAGGAAATTCCTTGGCGGGCGTTTGTCGTATATACAGAGAGAGGATATTTTGATGTTGTTTTATACGCTTACATATCGCGGCTGGCTACGATATCGACGCCGAGGCCTAAGATATCTTTGACGATGACATCGCCCGTCTTTACCGGAGCTTTGACGTGAACATCGCGCAGAGCCAGGGCACAGTCGAGGATTTTCCCCTTGGGCAGGGTCGTCTTGGATACGACCGGTAAGAGCGGCAGTTCGCCGCCTTCAATGCTGACCGTCGACGTCAGCATGCGCTGGGGATCCGTCAATTCCTGGTGGGCATACGTTTCGCCGCGAGGACAGGTGTTGCCGGTGACGTTCGTCACTTTACCGTCTTCCAGGGTAACCGTAAGCAAGCAGCCCATAGGGCAGTTGATGCAGTTTAATTGTTTCGTTTCTACGCTCATATTATGCTTCCTCCTTTACGGAAACAGTCCAATCCGCATGATGACCTTTCGCCTTGGCAGCCGGTACGTTGACGGCAATCATTTCACTCGGTTTGGCAACGGGGAGGACTTTCGTCAGCAGCGTATCGTCACCGCTTTTCACGGTAAGGCGAACTTTTTTCATCGGTTTGCGGACACGCATGAAGAGTCGAATCGTTTCCCCTTCAGCCGTAGCGCGGACATGCTGGGGAACGCAGGTTCTGACTTCGTCCACGGCTTCAACGGCGATGTCGGCAATATCTTCCGGAAGCTGTTCCTGAGCCTTCAGGGCGGCATACTTACCGGCGATTTCCGCTTCTTCCGATACGAAGTCGACTAAGTCGTGGACGTGGACGACATTGCCGGCTGCAAAGATGCCGGGGATGCTCGTTTCACGATGCTGGTCGACGATCGGTCCGTTGGTCAAGGGATGCATAGCGATGCCGAGGCCGCGGGACAATTCATTTTCCGGAATGAGGCCGACGGACAACAGCAGGGTATCGCAGTCGATATCGAATTCCGTACCCGGAATCGGTTTCATATGATCGTCGACTTTGGCTGCCGTAATACCGCTGACCCGATCTTTCCCGTGAATAGCCGTAATCGTATGCGACAGATACAGGGGAATATCATAGTCATAGAGGCATTGAACCATGTTTCGAGTAAGACCGTTGGAGAAGGGGCAGATTTCCAAAACGGCCTGCACTTTACATCCTTCCAAGGTCATACGACGAGCCATGATCAAGCCGATATCACCGCTGCCGAGGATGACGATTTTTTTGCCCGGCAAGTAGCCTTCCATATTGACCATACGCTGGGCAGCACCGGCGGTGAAAACGCCGGCCGGACGATAGCCCGGGATGCGGATAGCACCGCGCGTCCGTTCACGGCAGCCCATAGTAAGGATGATGGTCTTGCCCTTTACTTTCATCAGGCCGTGTTCCGGGCTGACGGCGGTAACGGTTTTATCCTGACCGATGTTTAAGACCATCGTATCGACGAGGATTTTGATTTCCGGTTTATCTTTGACCAAATCATAACAGCGCTGGGCATACCCGGGACCGGTCAATTCTTCTTTAAAATGATGGAGACCGAAGCCATTGTGAATACACTGCTGAAGGATGCCGCCGGCTTCACGGTCACGTTCGAGAACGAGGATTTCTTTCGCGCCGTTCTGCCAGGCGCTATATGCAGCAGACAGGCCTGCCGGGCCGCCGCCAACGATGATAATATCATAAAGTTGTTCACCCATTATGCCTTACCTCCGCTTTCTTTATTATAGAACATATAAGAATTACGCATTTCTTTCCGGACTTCCGTAACCGGGATGTTCAATTCACGGGCCAAAATCTGAGTTACACGAGGTCCGCAGAAACCGCCTTGGCAGCGGCCCATGCCGGCACGAGTACGGCGTTTGACACCGTCCACAGTGCGGGCCCCGACCGGACGATGGATGGCATCGACGATTTCGCCTTCCGTAATCGTTTCACAGCGACAGATGACGCGGCCGTAACGAGGATCTTTAGCGATAAGGGCTTTTTGGTCCGCATCGAGCATCATGCGGAAGCAGGGCTGGACCGGACGGCCTTTTTTATAATCGGACTTCGCCGAAGCACCCGTTTCAGATACGATGAGGTCCACCAGCTTTTTGGCAATGGCCGGCGCCGACGTAAGGCCCGGCGACTGGATGCCGGCAGCATGGAGCAGTCCCGTCGTCTTTTCCGAAGGTCCGACGATAAAGTCACCCGTATTGGAAACGGCGCGGACACCGGAAAATTCGGTAATCGTAGCACCGACCGGGATATTGGGGACTAAGCGGCGGGCTTTGTCCAGAATTTCGTCCATGCCGGGAATGGTAACGGCTGTATCATCCTTGTCATCTT
>OMFQ01000778.1_pt1 | contig 15923 bp, 9 predicted proteins | sample 1645671 | NCBI WGS metagenome assembly OMFQ01 (sample SAMEA103958119, study PRJEB25191) | human gut metagenome | biome: human-associated habitat [ENVO:00009003]; feature: intestine environment [ENVO:2100002]; material: feces | place: Germany | collected 2013/2015
GCATTTTTGCTGTATTATCATCAACCTTGCTTTTTCTTTCTGCGTTTACTTTAAAAGTGTAACCTTCCTAGAGATAGCCAAGCAACTAGAACGTCGGTTCAATGTACATATATCGGTTGAACCGGCAAAACTTCAAAGAACCGTTTTTTCAGGTGATTTTGTGCGGGGTGAAAACTTAGAGCAAATACTTCGGATTATTACCGCAGATAAACGAACGGACTACACCATGCGAGGTGACAGTATATGCATCTATGAGAAATAAAACAATTGAGTATTAATCTTATAAAAATGATACGAGTATGAAAGACACGACATGAAAATAACAAAAAAACGGAAAATGCTACCAACATCTTCCGTTTTGAGAGAATGATCTTAGTTCGAATTATAGCGACACAATTACAAACCTAAAATCAATACGAAGATATGCATTTTAAATTAAATATTAGGCGTTATTCGCCGATTTCTCACTTCCATAAAATCGTTAATATTATGAGATTATCCCTAGTACTATGTATGTTGACTATTTTCTGCGCATCGGCTACCGTAAGTTATTCGCAGGTCAACGAGATTTCTCTTCATTTGGAAGATGCCACGTTGGAACAAGCTCTTGAGGCGATCAAGCAACAGAGTGAGTATTCGTTTTGGTATAGAAACGATGAGATTAATCTAGGCCGTAAGGTTTCTGTAAATATCAATAATCAGAATATCGCAAATGTATTAGATAGGCTACTAGCCACTCAAGGACTGGCTTATACCATTAACGAAAAGCATATTGTTATTTACAAAACAAACGAGAAAGCTTCTCATCCTATGATTACGAATAATAAAAAAATAACCGGAAAAGTGACAGATGAGAAGAATGAACCTATCATTGGAGCGAACGTAGTAGTAAAAGGCTCTACAACTGGTACAATTACTGACATGGATGGCAATTTCACATTAGAGGTACCCGATCAAGCTACTTTACTTGTATCCTATATCGGCTATACTCCTAAAGAAGTGGCGGTTAAAAATCAAAACAATCTTTCTATCATGATGATAGAAGACTCGAAGACAATTGATGAAGTTGTAGTTATCGGCTACGGTTCTGTGAAAAAAAGTAATCTGACAGGAGCTGTTTCCTCTGTAAAAACAACAGAGATACAACAAACTCCTATGACTTCTATCGACCAAGGATTAGTAGGCCGGGCTTCCGGTGTACAAGTTACGCAAACTTCGGGTATGCCCGGAGCGGTAGCGTCTATCCGTGTACGTGGTAGTAGCTCTTTACAAGGAGGAAATGAGCCGCTTTATGTAATCGATGGTTTTCCCGTATATAGTGGGACAGGTTTCGGCTCGACGGGTGGTAATACACAAATCAGTGGATTATCTACGGTAAACCCTTCTGATATTGAATCTATCGAGATTCTAAAAGATGCTTCCGCAACAGCCATTTATGGAGCACGTGCCGCTAATGGTGTTGTACTTATTACGACGAAGAGTGGTAAGAAGGGACGTGATATAATAACTTTTGAATCTAGTTTTGGTGTACAAAACGTAGCAAAAACCATCGATGTCATGAATGCGCAAGAATATGCGGCATTGGTTAATGAGGCCTATACGAACGATGGATTGGATGCGCCCTATAACACTACACAATTAGGCGAAATCGCTAAATTGGGTAATGGAACAAATTGGCAAGATGAAATTTTCCGTCCAGCTATGATTCAAAGTTATCAATTGACGTTTTCCGGAGGTGATAACAAAACAACATATGCGATCTCAGGGGGGTATTTTGATCAAAAGGGTGTAATTATTAACTCGGATTTCAAACGTTACTCATTACGATTGAATCTTGATAGACAAATATTCAATACACTGAAAGTCGGCACTCATATGTCTGGTACCCACACGATCAGTAGAACATCGGCAACAGATGTCGGTGGACGTGACGGAGTCGTGAACGGCGCTTTGAAAATGAATCCCATCCAGTCTGTCTATGCGAATGAAGAGACGGGTGAGTATACGCCAACTAACGACCCCGGGTTATTAATCCCGAATCCGGTAGCTACCGCAAAAGAAGAAATATACAATAATGCGACTACACGTGTGTTAGGTGATGTTTATGCGGAATGGGAATTCTTAAAAGACTTAAAGCTTAAAGTATCTTTGGGGATGGATATTATGTATTTGAAGCAAAATAAATATACTCCGTCAAATATCTACCAATCGTTAGGTATCGCATCTGCGAAAGTCGGTGTAAACCGTTCTATTAACTGGCTGAACGAGAATATACTTACTTGGAATAAGACATTCAAGGATATTCATTCCTTGAATATTTTAGGAGGCTTCACCATTCAAAGAAATAATGTGGAATCCGTAACGGGAGCATCTTCTAATTTCGTGAACGATGTCATGAAGTATAATAACCTAGGAGCCGGATCTATTTATGATAAACCGGAATCTTCTGCTACTCAATGGAGCCTTATGTCTTATTTGGCACGTATTAATTATTCGTTATATGACCGGTATTTATTCTCTGTTAACGGACGTGTGGATGGTTCTTCTCGTTTTGGTGGCAACAATAAGTATGGATTTTTCCCTTCGGGTTCTGTGGCATGGCGTATCTCTGAGGAAGGTTTTATGGAACCGGTTAAAGCTGTCATTAATAATTTAAAGTTACGTACCAGTTATGGCTTCACTGGAAATACAGAAATCGGAGTTTACGAATCCTTGGCTACATTGGAAAGTAATAGTTGGACAATCGGAAATCAATTGGTTTCTGGATTTTATCCGAACAGGATACCTAATCCTGACTTGAAATGGGAAAAAACAGGGCAATTTGATATTGGTTTTGATCTTGGGCTATTTAATAATCGCTTACGTTTAACGGCCGACTATTATTATAAAAAAACAACGGACTTATTATATAATGTAGCGATTCCTAGCGCCTCCGGTTATGATTCTATGTTGAAAAATATTGGTAGTGTCCAAAATAAAGGTTACGAGCTTTCTATTGAGAGTGACAACTTAAGCGGGGCATTCTCATGGACAACAGCCTTTAATATTTCATTCAACCGGAATAAAGTATTAGAGTTGGGTGGGGAAACGTATAAAGATGTAGGTACATACGACGATCATTTAAAGACGAGTGATATCCGTCGCTTGATCGTTGGTCAACCAATTGGAGTATTTTATGGCTATCGTTTTGACGGCATTTTCCAAAATGAAGCAGAATGTGCTCAACAAACTTCTTCACCCTCGCCTATCGGTGTCGGACTCCGTCGTTATAAGGACTTGAATGGAGACGGTAAGATTGATGCCACAAACGATCGGGAGATATTGGGAGACGCAAATCCGAAATTCTTTGGAGGTATGACCAACACGTTTGCTTATAGAGGATTTGAGTTGAACGTATTCTTACAATACTCATATGGGAATAAGATTTTCAATTATAACGCAATGGAGCTTGAGTCGCCGACTGGTGGACAAAATGTATATCAGGATCTCGTGAACCGTTGGACACCTACGAATCCAAGTAATGAATACCAAAAAGCGACAACGAATCGGAATAATATCGTAAGTGATCGGTTCATTGAAGACGGTTCTTTCTTGAAATTAAAAACAGTCTCATTGTCTTATAGTTTCCCGAAATTAAATTGGAAACATATCGGAGGTCTGCGATTGTACGTAACCGGACAAAACTTATTGACTTGGACTAAATACAGAGGCTATGATCCGGAAGTGAGCTATCGAGGCGCTTCAACTTTAGAGGCAGGAGAGGACTTTGGCGGTTATCCGCAAGCCCGTACCTTTATGTTTGGCATCAAATTGGACATTAAATAACTTTTAAATCGACTCAAAATGAAAAAATCGTTCATATATATATTTTCAGCTTTCTGTTTCTCTTGTGGAATCAACAGTTGTTCTTTCCTTGACGAGAATCCCGTGGACCGTTTGGTCGTGGATAATTTTTATACAAGCGAGAAAGACGCACAGGCAGCGGTAGATGCTACTTATCAGCAATTAAACAGCTTATATAACCGTTTGATGTATATGATGGCAGAGCTACCTACCGATATGATGAAAAATGGTTTAGGTATGCCGAACGCAAACTTACAAGACTTGGAGTTTCTGCGATTTAACTCTCAGAATACATTTGTAAAAGATATGTGGAAAAATTGTTATTCCGGTATTTCTAGGGCAAATACGGCGATTGCTAAGATTCCAGAGATCAAAATGAATGAAAGTAAAAAGAACCGATTGATCGCTGAGGCTCGTACACTTCGTGCTCTATACTATTTCAACCTCGTTCGTTTCTTCGGCGATGTTCCTTTGATCTTAGACTTGAAGACCGTAGAAGATTCAAAAGGACCACGTGATTCTAAAGAACTGATTTATGATCAGATTATAGAAGATCTTACATTTGCGGAAGAACATCTTCCTTTAAGATCTGAATATTCAGCTTCCGATGAGGGCCGTATCAACAAAGGAGCCGCTAAAATTTTATTCGGTAAAGTCTATTTAACTAAAGGGGATTTCCAAAAGGCGAAAGATAAATTGGCAGAGGTAGTCGAGCATGAATCTGAATATGGTTTCGGTTTACACAAAGATTACCATGCGAACTGGCTTCGAGATACAGAGGCTGGTATTGAGGCTGTACTTTATATTGAGTATAAAGAACCTCCATTTCAACATAATGGTGAAATGGCGCTTGCTGGTCCGAAATATTCCATTCCGGGGAGCTTAGGAATCTCTGCCCTTAATGAGGCTGATATCCCAACACAAGAATTGTATGACCAGTTTGATAATCGAGATTTGAGAAAAAAGACTAATTTTAAAACAGAGTTCGCTCATCTTAAAACCGGTGAAATATTGAAATCAAGTATACCACTTAGCGGTAAGTTCTGGGTTGAAGGGCTTGAAACGGGTGACCGTTGCGATGTAAATATGCACATTATCAGGTATGCGGACGCTATATTAATGTATGCAGAGGCATTAAATGAAGTGGGCAAATCTACAAAGGCTCTCGCTATGTTAAACAGGATACGGGAACGTGCTTTTGGTGATGATTCTGGAAACTTTAAACCTATGTCGAAGGATGAGTTTCGTACAGCTATATTAAATGAACGACGGCTGGAATTCCCTCACGAAGGACATCGTTGGTTCGATTTAGTACGTACCGGTACATTTATTCAACGAATGAAAGAGCATAGTGCATATGAAGCAAAAGTAGCGGAAGCTAATAAAACTGAGATTGCGCAAAATATCAAGGAGCATATGATCCTTATGCCGATCCCTCAATCCGAGATAGACTTGAATCCTAATTTAGTACAAAATGCGGGATATTAGAAAATTGTTATTTATAACTGGGGTAGCAACTGTTACCCCGGTTATTATACAAGCCCGGGACAAACTTCCTAATATCGTGATCTTTTTTATGGATGATATGGGATATGGCGATTTAACAATCACCGGTGCTTCTGGATATAACACGCCTACTATTGACCGACTGGCCTCTGAAGGAATGTTTTTTACCCACTTTTATGCAGCCCAACCTATAAGTAGCGCATCGAGAGCCGGATTAATTACAGGGTGTTATCCAAATCGAGTGGGGATTTCGGAGGCATTGATGCCTCAAGGCCGTATAGGAGTGGCCCCTAATGAGGAAACTCTTCCGGAAATATTAAAAACTAGAGGTTATTCTTGTGGAATGGTCGGTAAATGGCATTTAGGTCACCTTTATCCATTTTTGCCTTTGCAACAAGGATTTGACGAGTATCTTGGGTTGCCTTATTCCAATGATATGTGGCCAGTAGATTATGACGGGAATAGAGTGACTCCAGCATCTAATTTACCAAACAAATTACGGCATCCGGCATTACCATTAATCGACGGAAATGAAAAAATAAGAGAATTGTGGACATTGGATGATCAAGCCGAGCTTACTACATTATATACGGAACGGGCGATCCAGTTTATCAAAAAGAATCGTGAACAACCATTTTTTCTTTACTTTGCTCACTCGATGCCACATGTTCCGCTTGCTGTATCTAACAAATTTAGAGGCAAGAGTAAACAAGGTTTATATGGGGATGTCATGCTTGAGGTAGATTGGAGTGTCCAACAAGTTCTAGAAACAATAGAGGAATTAAACCTAGATGAAAATACTTTGATTATCTTTACGTCGGATAATGGGCCTTGGTTTAGTTTTGGTAATCATGCCGGGAGTACCGGAGGTTTGAGAGAAGCGAAAGCTACCACGTTTGAGGGAGGACAACGTGTTCCTTGTATCATGTGTTGGAAAGGAGTGATTCCTAGAGGTACTGTTTACAATCAATTAGCCAGTACGATTATATGATTTGCGTAGAGATCCGGGAGAAAGATATGATGTGAAAGATCAATATCCGGAGGTGGTTCGTCTATTACAATCTATAGCAGAAGAGGCTCGGTTGGATCTGGGAGATGATCTCACGGGACAAATAGGTTCGAATCGTCGGGAAGTAGGTTACATAAAATAATTATATATGAAAAATACTATTAATTATGGAGCTATATTAGCCCCTGCCCTTTTATTCTCCGCATGCGGAACAGGGCAAAAAGAAGTGGCAGAGAAGCCGCTCAATATCATTCATATCATGACGGATGATCATTCGTATCAAACTATTAGCGCTTATGGACATGCGCTAGGTAAATTGGCACCAACACCAAATTTAGACCGTTTGGCTGCAGAAGGAATGTTGTTCCGGCAAGCTTTCGTAGAGAATTCTCTGTCTACTCCTAGCCGTGCTTGTTTGATGACCGGTCTTTACAGTCACCAAAACGGACAAAGACAGTTAGGAAAAGGTATTGATACGACAAAAGTATTCTTCTCTGAAATCTTACAACAGCACGGTTATCAGACAGGTGTTGTCGGTAAATGGCATATGCAATGTGAGCCGAAAGGTTTTGATTATTATCATGTGTTATGGGATCAGGGAGATTATTATAATCCGGAGTTTAAAAGCAAAGAATCGAATGGCAAGTATGTAAAAGAAGAGGGATATGCGACGACCCTTACGACCGATCACGCTATCGAGTTTTTGGAAGAGAGGGATAAGGATAAGCCTTTCTGCCTGCTGGTTCATCATAAGGCTCCACATCGTAACTGGATGCCGGATACAAAATATATGGATTTATATGAGGATGTAGAGTTCCCATATCCAGATACTTTCAATGATAATTATGCCACTCGTTGCGATGCCGCACGTACACAAGAGATGAGTATAGACAAAAATATGACTTTGGTTTATGATTTGAAGGTAGATGAGCTTAAAGATAAGGAGGCTTATAAAAAGGAATGGAATATTGATGGCTGGCAGGCCTCTTTGGATCGTATGACCCCGGAACAACGGGAGGCTTGGATCGCTTCTTATAAGCCCCGCAACGAAAAATTCATTAACGAGAACCTGAAAGGCGAGGATTTGGTTAAATGGAAATATCAACGTTATATCAAGGATTACGTACGTTGCATCAAATCTATTGACGATGAGGTGGGGCGTTTGATCGCCTATTTGGAAAAAGAAGGGCTTATGGATAATACCGTGATCGTTTATACCTCGGATCAAGGTTTTTACATGGGTGAACATGGCTGGTTCGACAAACGTTTCATGTATGAGGAATCTTTCCGTACGCCGTTGATTATCCGTTATCCTGCTAAAATCAAGGCGGGAAGTGAATGTACAGCCTTAGTACAGAACATTGACTATGCCCCGACTTATCTGGATATAGCCGGTATCGAGAAACCTGATTATATGGTAGGAACTTCTTTAGTCCCCTTGTTTGGAGGCGAGACTCCAAAAGATTGGCGCGAGTATCTGTATTATCATTATTATGATTATCCAGCTATCCATATGGTACGTCGTCACGATGGCGTGCGTGACAGTCGTTATAAATTGATCCATTTCTATGGAGAGAAGAATGAGCATAATGATGCGATTAGCTGCAACGAGCTTTACGATTTGCAAAGTGATCCGAATGAGCTGAATAATTTATACGATAATCCGGAATATGCCGATATCCAAACTCGCCTGCAAGCACGTTTGGATAAGTTCCGTGTAGACCAGAAAGTTGACGAATATTAAGGTGCTAACTCTGTAAAATCATTTATTTTGTGTAAGTTTGGCGGATAGAAAGAATCATTCACCTAAAATACGATCGTGAAATGAAACTCAATTTATCCGCCAGATTTTTAATGCTGGCCCTGCTTTGTGGTTCTTGCGTATTGAACACGCCAAAGGAGGAGCTTGAATACAACGGAATGAATACGCTACAGATATCAAATGTAGATGATTTGATATCTTTCTACCAATATGCGGATGACCGAATTCCTTTAATTAGCGGACACCGAGGTGGACGGGGAAAAGGCTATCCTGAGAACAGTATGGAAACCTTTGAAAATACCCTCTCTTATACTCCTGCCACGTTCGAGATAGATCCGAGGTTAACCAAAGATAGTGTTATCGTCCTTTTCCACGATGATACACTGGAGCGTACCAGTAATGGGACCGGGAAAGTTTCTGATTATACTTGGGAAGAATTGCAAAATTTCCGTTTGAAGGATCCCGAAGGAAATATCACAAACTATCGTATCCCGACTTTAGAGGAAGCGATTCGTTGGGCTCGTGGAAAAACAATCCTAATCCTTGATAAGAAGGATGTTCCGATGGAGCGCACTGCTCAGTTGATTACCGATATGCAAGCGGAACCTTATGTAATGATTACGGTTCATGATGGTGCCTCGGCTCGTTTCTTTTACGAGAAAAATCCGAATTTCATGTTTGAGGCTTTTGTAAAAACGAAAGAGGCGGTTCAAGACTATGAGGATAACGGTATACCTTGGAATCATATCATGGCTTACGTAGGACCTAAGATTACCCCCGAAGTCCGTGAGGTGATCGATATGTTACATGAAAGAGGTGTCATGTGCATGATATCTACCGCTCCCTCCGACGATAAACTATCCACACCCGAAAGTCGTGCTGAAGCATACCGTATGATCATCCGTCAAGGCGTGGACATCATAGAGTCTGACCGACCTATAGAGGTTGCTGAAGCGATCTCTAGCTTGATTCCGGTTAGCAGTTCCAAAGGAAAGTTTTTCTCTACACTATAAACATAATCAATATAAGACATGAACAAAGAACTAGAAATGACTCCCAACGTATTAGTGGAGTTTTTACAAAAGCCAGCGTCCGAGTTTACGAAAGAGGACATTATCCGTTATATCTATGAGAAAGATATCCAGATGGTTAATTTTATGTATCCTGCAGGCGACGGACGTTTGAAAACACTAAACTTTGTAATCAACAATGCGGCCTATCTGGATGCGATCTTGACTTGCGGTGAGCGTGTGGATGGCTCTAGTCTTTTCTCGTTTATCGAGGCGGGAAGTAGTGACCTGTATGTGGTGCCCCGTTTCCGTACGGCTTTCGAGGATCCGTTTGCGGAATTACCTACGCTTACCATGCTTTGCTCATTCTTCAATAAGGATGGAGAACCTTTAGAAAGTTCCCCGGAATATACCTTGCATAAAGCTTGTAAGGCTTTTCATGAGGTGACGGGAATGGATTTTGAGGCAATGGGTGAATTAGAATATTACGTAATTGCACCGGATGAAGGCGTTTTCCCTGCTACCGACCAAAAAGGTTATCATGAATCCGCTCCTTACGCTAAGTTCAATGAGTTCCGGACGGAGTGCATGCACTGCATAGCGCAAGCCGGGGGACAAATTAAATATGGTCATTCGGAAGTTGGTAACTTTACGTTAAATGGTTTGATCTATGAGCAAAATGAGATCGAGTTCTTACCATGTCCTGCGGAAAATGCAGCGGATCAATTGATGATCGCAAAATGGGCGATCCGCAATCTAGCGCATGAATATGGATATAACATCACTTTCGCTCCGAAAATTACGGTGGGAAAAGCAGGTTCCGGTCTGCATGTCCATATGCGTATCATGAAAAATGGCAAGAATCAGATGTTAGCGAATGGTATCTTATCCGAAACCGCCCGTAAGGCTATCGCTGGAATGATGTGCTTAGCTTCCTCTATTACGGCTTTTGGAAATACGAACCCAACCTCATATTTCCGCTTGGTTCCACACCAAGAAGCACCTACGAATATTTGTTGGGGAGATCGGAATCGTTCAGTTTTAGTTCGTGTTCCGCTAGGTTGGGCCGCAAAAACGGACATGTGTGCTTTGGCGAACCCATTGGAACCTGCCAGCCATTATGATACGAGCCAAAAGCAAACGGTCGAGATGCGTTCACCGGATGGCTCCGCTGATTTATACCAATTATTGGCAGGATTGGCAGTTGCGTGCCGCCATGGTTTTGAGATCGATGATGCTTTGGAAATCGCTGAGAAGACTTATGTAAACGTGAATATTCATAAGGAAGAGAATCAAGATCGCCTAAAGACATTGGATCAACTCCCAGACAGTTGCGCAGCCTCAGCCGCCCGTTTAAGACAACAGCGTGCTGTTTTTGAAAAATATAACGTGTTTAGTCCGAGTATGATAGACGGCATCATCCGTAAACTGGAATCTTATGATGACACTTCTTTACGCAAGGACCTAGAGAATAATCCAGAAGAGATGTTGAAGCTGGTCAATACTTATTTCCATTGTGGCTGAAAATCCTTTTTATGGTTTCACAAGAGGGTGTGTCATGACACACCCTTTTTATGCCCTGCTTTCATCTCTTGAACTTTCCATTGTGTTTTTTTGAATATCCGAGCACAAGAGAGACCATAAATTAAAACGAAAATATTCTAGAGAAGAAAAAAAGATATAATAGTAAAAAAAACATGATAAAAAATTGTTATTTACAAATAAAGGCTTACCTTTGCCAACATCAAAACAAAATGATGTTATAAATTCATTTTGAAGTTATATGTTTTTCGAGTTTAACCTTGACTGTGAGCACAAAAGATTATCGCGAAGATCTTTTGAACGGTTGGATAGAGACGTCTATTTAGCCGTTTTTTCTTTTAGCCCTATCCAATAAAGCTATTCAGCTATTTGACAAATACAGCTTTATTTGTCACGGAGATTTTATATCCTTTTATTTTATGGATTACGAAATAACATACTGCATAAAAGCGGTATGTTGTATCGTACTATTATACAGTTGAGCAATGAATTATACATATAAACAAATATGGCTCATCAACTTTCCTGTAATGATGAGCATCTTAATGGAACAATTAATCAATATTACGGATGCTGTTTTCTTAGGCCACGTTGGAGAGATAGAATTAGGAGCGTCCGCTATCGCCGGAATTTATTATTTGGCGATTTATATGCTTGGTTTTGGATTTAGCATTGGGTTGCAAGTAATGGTAGCTCGAAGGAATGGAGAGCAAGATTACAAGGAAACCGGCAAGACTTTTTTTCAAGGCTTATTTTTCCTTTTGGGATTGGCTATCTTTCTTTACCTTCTCATTCATACGGTTTCCCCATTTATATTAAAGAAGCTGATCGTTTCCTCGGATATTTATCGAGCGGTAATCCTATACTTGGATTGGCGTAGCTTTGGATTGTTGTTTTCATTCCCATTTTTAGCGATACGTTCTTTTTTAGTGGGGATAACGCATACAAAAGCTCTATCTTGGGCTGCTGCCATAGCGGTATTAATCAATATTCCTTTAAATTTTTATTTGATATTCACTAGGGAATTAGGAATCTCGGGGGCGGCAATTGCCTCTTCTTTGGCAGAGATGGGCTCCTTTATGATGCTTTCCTTCTATATGTGGATACGATTGGATAAAGAAAAATATGGGTTAAGGCCGGTCTATAATGGTAATTTACTTATAAAAGTCTTGAAGTTATCAACATGGAGTATGCTTCATGCGCTTATTAGTGTAGCCCCTTGGTTCTTGTTTTTCGTTTCAATTGAACATTTGGGAAAAATAGAGTTAGCGATTTCCAATATAACCCGGAGCGTATCGGCTATATTTTTTGTGATAGCGAATTCTTTTGCGCTTACAACAGGCTCATTAGTCAGTAATGCGATTGGTGCGGGAGAAGGGAAGACACTATTTTCAATCTGTAGTAAAATTCTGAAATTAGGTTATACCATAGGATTTCCCTTGGTTGCGATTGCTTTATTGTGTAATCGATGGATTATTGGTTTTTATACGAGTAATGAACTATTGATACAATTAGCTTTTGCCCCTTTTGTTGTAATGTTGTTGAATTACACTTTCGCTTTACCGGGTTATGTATATTTGAATGCTGTCGGAGGAACAGGAAAGACACAAATGACTTTCCTTTTTCAAGTTACGACAACAGCCATATATTTGGTTTATCTTTATTGGTTATGTCGCTACACGCAAGCTCCTCTCGCAATCTATTTAACAGCGGAATACGTCTTTGTAATTCTGTTGGCTACACAATCTATTTTTTATTTGAAAAAGAAACATTACTAAAAAACGAAGAAAGATGATGACTAAAATATATCCACGTACGGGAAATAAACAAACCGTATATCTAAATACCATTATACAAGATCCTCAAATAGTGGGATTGGCCTATAGACAAGATTCGCCAGTGTTTACCATACATTATGAATGGTGATTTAGATGAGTTATTATCTATTGAGGATGACATATTTTTCTTGTCGCTATTTTAGGAACTGGTAAGAAGTAAAAACCTTATTATGACGTTCTCCCAACTCATTTACCATTTGCTCGGCTTCTTCTTGGGAAATCAAACCCTGTTCCTTGAATTGTTCTATCCTCTTTTTTTCGTTGCTCAATAACATACGGACAGACTTGCGAGTCACAGCCTCTTTATATGATTTAGGATAATCAATGGATATTTTTGTGATAAAATTCGATGCTCTAGTTATATTTTTACGGATCTCGACTTGTAAAAGCGACAAGCAACTTTCATATTCGGTAGAGACTGTTTCCGAGGAGCCAAACTCGTTAACCAGTTTCAAGGACTCTTTCTGGGCTATGATCAATCCCCTTGCCAAATCGTACCCTAAAATAATTCTGTCTTGATAGTAAATATCTGCCCATTTTTGGAAAAAACGAGAGAAAAACTTCATACTGATTATCCATGAAGGTTCCTCACAGAATTCAAAAATATCGTCTCGGTCGCATAGAGGTTTCTTTCCGTCTCGATCGTATTGTTCATCAATTGCGGCATTTAAACGTCTTTGCGTCCCGGATGAAATGACACCGTTTGTGTATAGGCTCCAATAGAGCGAGCGCTCTCTATCCAAGATTCGTAGACGTATGTCTGCCATTACGTCTTTGGTACGGACAGGCATTTCCGGATATATTTCTTTTTGAGGTAGGAACTGTTCGACAATACTCCAGTCTGTTGCTTCCAACGCTTCCTTCTGTTTCAAATCTTTTAGGTATTTTTCAGAACCTTCGTACAACTGCTTTTTTACGCTATAATCCAAAAGAAGCTTGGAGGACGGTATCTCTGCCAATCCCAATTTCTTTAGAAGCCAACCGATTGTAGTCGCATTTATTGTCAATGTTAAAGTTACAATCCCAGCCGTAAGGAAAAGTACTTGCCGACGTATTGGTTCTGGTATCGAAAAGGTATACGATACCATCAGTGCCATCGTTAGTCCCAATGCACCACGTAATCCTCCCCAACTCAAGATCGTGGACTCTCGCACCGACAAGCCATATCCGGACCGTTTCATGATCGGATAAAATATGGTTATTATTAATATACGAATGATATTTATCCCGGCATATACACAGATAAGAATCAATAAATCCATCCATGAGAAGTCTACCTTCAATGCTATTACGACACCTACAATTATGAATATCAATGTATTTGCTATGTGTGCCGCCAATTCCCAAAATTGACGCATGAATTTATTGACCTGCGGTTTCAACCTCAGACGGCCCATGTAAGAGACTGTCAAACCGAAACCGACCAAAGCGATTACTCCCGATACTTCCAAATAATTTTGCGCTATGACAAAAGTCATATAAGCGGAAAGAATCATCACGCTGTTTTGAAGCATCTCGTCTCCATTTACATTTGTGATAAATTGAATACACAAATAAGCCAAAAGCGTACCAACCAGGGCTCCTCCGGCAACGACCATGATAAAGTCCGCTACGGGAGAATCCGAAACACCAGTAGCGGTATAGGCTCCGAAAAACAGCATGAAAAGGACAATACCGGTTCCATCGTTTAGCATCGACTCGGCATCCACTAGCGTCGAGAAACGTTTACTGGTGCCTAGCTCTTTCAACAATGCGACAACGGCCACTGGGTCTGTCGCACTTATCAAGGCTCCGAACATCAATGCAAAGGTCCAGCCTTCATAAGAAGGGGCGAACGTTCCGATCCCTATCATCAAGGCAGCCGTCAGCAACATCGCAATAATGACACCCGGTACGGACAATATAGTGGCATTTGTCAATGTTTTTCGAAAGATATGCACGTCCAGTTCATAAGCAGCGTCGAATATCAAGATCGGAAGAAAAATATAAAGTATCATATCGGGATTAGCATTTCCGGCAAAATCGATTGATGATTTTAATATAGGAATGCTTTCCAACCAGCCTATCCGGTCAAACGTACCGATCAATAATCCAAAGGCAAATAGCCCGACCGTGTAAGGAAGAGGCATCTTTTTTAATCCGAATTTTAAAATCGCACCTCCCATCAACCCTATCAATACAAAAAATAATGGGGCCAGTAAATTATTCGTTTCCATATTGATTCCTATGAGCTTTGTCCTATAAAAATAGAATAAAATCTCTTTCATAGTGAAAAAATATTTCCAAAATGAAAGAGATACAGAAGGTTTATTTAAAAAACAGTCGTATGTCCTCTTCCGAAAACAATATAGCGGTATTGACTAGTGCCAAATGGGAATATGCTTGAGGAAAATTCCCCAGTTGCTCCTTGGTTTCAAAATCAATGTCTTCACTGAAAAGTCCCAAGTGATTTGAATTATGAAGCATTTCCTCAAACAGACTACGTGCTTCTTCTTTTTCTCCAATGACATAAAGAGCACGAATGAGCCAGAACGTACAAATAGTAAAGGCGGAAGAGGGAAGTCCGAAATCATCATGAGATTTATAACGGTACATCAACCCTTTGTAAAGTAACGCATTCTTTATCGCTTGCACTGTTTTATGGTAGCGTATGTCTCTCGGATCGATAAATCCGTACGGTTCCATTAACAACAAGGACGCATCAAGGTCGGAATTACCGTAGGCTTGCGAGAAACTTTGCATCTCTTCTTTCCAACCGTTTTTCATGACATTTTCTTTGATTACGGTCGCTTCTTCCGACCAACGTCTCCGGTATGTCGGTTTGTTTAATAAATCTGCAATACGAGCTCCCCTGTCTAATGCGACCCAGCACATAACTTTGGAGGAAACAAAATGCTGTCCTTCTCCTCTAATTTCCCAAATGCCTTTGTCTGGTTTTTTCCAGTCAATCATCACATTCGTCAGGATACTTTTTACCATTTCCCACATATCTTCCACCTCGTCCAATGTACCGGGCATCAAACGATAGTATTGGTAGATCAGGTCCATTAAATAGCCGAACGAGTCATTTTGAAGCTGGTGGTAAGCATCATTACCGATCCGAACGGGTCGTGAGTTCTTATAACCGGAAAGATGTCCCAGAATAACTTCCGTCAATTTTCTTTCTCCGCGAATACCGTACATGATCTGGTAAGTATCGTGTTGAGAAACAAAAGTAGACTGGACAAATCTCATGAACCGCCTTGCGGCTTCGACATGGCCTATCTGGAACAAAGTTTCAATGGACATGGAGGCGTCGCGCAGCCAGCAGAACCGGTAGTCCCAGTTGCGTTCCTCGCCGATCGTCTCGGGCAGGCTTTCTCCGTCGTTGCGGAGCGAGATCATGCCCGAGAGAAAATCGTGCACGGCTCCGG
>OMFQ01000781.1_pt1 | contig 15865 bp, 7 predicted proteins | sample 1645671 | NCBI WGS metagenome assembly OMFQ01 (sample SAMEA103958119, study PRJEB25191) | human gut metagenome | biome: human-associated habitat [ENVO:00009003]; feature: intestine environment [ENVO:2100002]; material: feces | place: Germany | collected 2013/2015
TCCTGATTTCCGCAAGAATATCCGTACTACGATATTGGTGCGTAAAGGCGTGTATAAGGAGAAGATTGTGATACCGGAAAGTAAGATCAATATTTCTCTGATAGGTCAGGACGGGGCAGTGCTTTCGTATGATGATTATGCGCAGAAGAAAAACTGCTTTGGCGAAGAAAAAGGGACCTCCGGTTCGTCTTCCTGTTATATTTATGCTCCTGATTTTTATGCTGAGAATATTACGTTTGAGAACTCTTCCGGTCCGGTAGGGCAGGCAGTGGCCGTAAGTGCCGATCGTGCTTATTTCAAGAATTGCCGTTTCCTTGGCTCTCAGGATACACTTTATACGTATGGGAAAAATTGCCGTCAGTACTATGAAGATTGCTATATAGAAGGTACGGTCGACTTCATATTCGGCTGGTCTACGGCTGTCTTCAATCGTTGCCATATCCATAGTAAGAGCGGTGGGTATGTCACTGCACCTTCTACGGATCAGGGACAGAAGTATGGTTACGTATTTTATGATTGTCGCCTGACTGCGGATGACGGTGTACGGGATGTCGCTCTTTCACGTCCCTGGCGTCCGTATGCGCAGGCTGTGTTTATCCGTTGCAATCTGGGCAAACATATCTCTCCTGCCGGCTGGAATAACTGGGGAAATAAAGAAGCGGAAAAGACAGCTTTCTATGCAGAATATGAAAGCACGGGTGAGGGTGCTAATCCCAAAGCGCGTGTTCCTTATTCCCATCAATTGAAGAATCTCAAAGGGTATGAGATGGAAACCGTACTTGCCGGAGATGACGGATGGAATCCGGTGAAAAATGGGGATGAACTGCTAAGCATAAAGCGCTGATTGATATTTGGATTTGATAAATAAACCTATAACAATTAGAACACAATGATGAAAAAGAATTTGTTTGTATTACTGCTCGCTCTGATACTTCCGTTTTCGTTTGTATGTGCGGAGAATTACCCGTATCGGAGTGATGTGCTTTGGGTTACCGTGCCCAATCATGCTGACTGGATTTATAAGACCGGAGAAAAGGCTACGGTTGAAGTTCAGTTCTATAAATATGGTATTCCGCAGGATGGAGTAACTGTATCTTATGAAATAGGCGGTGATATGATGCCGGCAGAAACTTCCGGTTCGGTTGCGTTGAAGCAGGGAAAAGCGGTTATTCCTGTGGGAACCATGAAAGAACCCGGCTTTCGCGACTGCCGCTTGACAGCCACTGTGGATGGAAAAAGTTATAAGCATCATGTAAAGCTGGGTTTCTCACCAGAGAAGATTAAGCCTTATACGCAGATGCCGAAGGACTTTAAAGAGTTCTGGGAAAACAATAAAGCGGAGGCAGCCAAGTATCCGTTGACTTATACGAAGGAATTGGCAAAGGAATATTGCACCGACAAGGTGGATTGCTATCTTATTAAGCTGATGTTGAACAGTCGCGGACAGAGTATTTACGGCTACTTGTTCTATCCGAAGAATGCAACAAAAGGTTCTTGTCCGGTAGTTCTTTGCCCTCCGGGTGCCGGAATTAAAACAATCAAGGAGCCTTTACGTCACAAATATTATGCAGAACAAGGCTGTATTCGTTTTGAGATTGAGATACACGGATTGAATCCTACCTTGACAGAGGAGGCATTCAAGGAAATCAGCAACGCTTTTAACGGTAGAGAGAATGGCTATCTGAATAATGGACTTGATAACCGTGACAACTATTATATGAAACGAGTGTATCTGGGTTGTGTGCGTAGCATTGACCTCCTGACTTCCTTGCCCGAATGGGATGGTAAGAATGTAATTGTCCAGGGCGGTAGCCAGGGAGGAGCTTTAGCTTTGATTACGACCGGTTTGGATCCTCGTGTAACAGCTTGTGTAGCCAATCATCCCGCTTTGAGTGATATGGCAGGGTATAAAGCAGGGCGTGCCGGAGGATATCCCCACTTTTTCCGTACCGAAGGGATGGATACGCCGGAGAAGTTAAAAACGATGGCATATTATGATGTAGTGAACTTTGCCCGTCTGATAAAGGTTCCTACTTATATTACCTGGGGATATAATGACGATGTGTGTCCGCCGACCACCAGCTATGCTGTTTATAATACGCTGGATTGTCCGAAGGAAGCATTGATCACCCCGATTAATGAGCACTGGACTTCCAATGATACGGAATACGGACAGTTGCAGTGGATATTGAAGCATCTGAAATAAATAAAATCTATCTTATTTCTCATCCCCCCGGATCTCTCTTCAATAAAAAGAGTGAATCCGGGGGGATTTTTTGTGATTTTACTGTGAGAAAATCCCCCTATCCTTTTGTCTGCGGTGTTTTGAGTGGTATAGAGCGATTTTTCCACCGATTCAAGCATATTTTTCACCTGAGAGAGATAGATTATCTGCTATTTTGCAAGTGCAAGGCAGACATAAATGCTTTGTAGTGAATTCAGAATTTGTTTAATCAATAAATCATTTACTTATGAATTACAGGAAAAAGGTCGTGTTAATGCTCGGGGTTTTGTCCTACCTCAATTTGGGAACTTTTTCTCAAGCTGCTCCCCTGACAGTGGATCATACTTCAGTAGCCGGTGTGCAGCAAGCCTCCAATGACAAGAAGACAATTAAGATTTCCGGTTCGGTCAGAGATGCGGCCGGTGAATCTATTATTGGTGCTACCATTTTAGAGAAAGGAACTTCAAACGGTGTCGTTTCCGATATGGACGGTAACTTTTCTATGACTGTGGCTGCTAATGGGATATTACACATCTCATATATAGGTTATGTAGACCAGGACATAGCGGTTGCAGGTAAGAGTCTTTTCAATATTCAGTTGCTTGAAGATACGGAAATGTTAGATGAAGTGGTTGTTATCGGTTACGGTACGGTGAAACGTCGTGACCTGACGGGAGCCATAGCTTCGGTAAAAGGAGATGAGGTTGCTGCCAATCCTGTATCCAATGTTGCACAGGCCTTGCAGGGACGTCTGCCGGGTGTGAACGTTGTGTCGCAGGACGGTCGTCCGGGAGCTACAATCTCGGTACGCGTCCGCGGAGGAGGGTCCATAACCCAGTCCAATGATCCGCTCTATGTAGTCGATGGATTTCCGGTAAGCAATATTGGCGATATACCGGCTTCGGAAATAGAATCTATCGATGTGTTGAAAGATGCGTCATCTACGGCTATTTACGGTGCACGCGGTGCAAACGGTGTAATCCTGGTTACCACTAAGAGCGCCAAGGAAGGTCAGATTAAGGTAAGCTATGATGGCTATGTACAGGTCAAAAATGTATCGAAGACGCTTGAGACGCTTTCTGCTCAGGAGTATATCCTTCATAACTGGAGCTATGCCGCATCCAGAGGAACTGCTAACCAGGATGCTGTTGAGAAATACTTCGGTCTGGGAAGTAAGTATGGCAACCACTATGCCGACTATGCCAATGTGAAAGCCCATGACTATACGGATGATGTACTGCGTACCGCACTGTCTCATAACCACAGTGTGAATGTTTCGGGCGGTACAGATAAAACGAAAGTGATATTTACACTCGGCTACGTTAACGATGAAGGAATCAAGATCAATTCGGACTACAACCGTCTGAATGCTTCTTTCAAGATTCGGCAGAAACTTGCCAAGACACTGGACCTGGATGTTGATTTCCGTTATACGGAGTCAAATCTGAATGGACGTGAGAATGTAACGAACGGTAAAGGTTCTAATGTGTCGGGAGCTTATCGCTATCGTCCCATTGACAATCCGTTGGGTGGTGTCTCTTATTCGGAAGTTGCCTCAGGCTTCAGTTTCGGTGTGGCTAATATCGACGACAAGCACAATCCGGTAGAATTGATCAATGATATCACGAATAAATCCTATTCCCGTTCATTGAGAGGATCGGCAGCTTTGTCATGGGAGATCATCAAGGGGCTTGTGGCCCGCAGTGAATTATCACTTACCCGCAGTTCATCGAAGAGTACTTATTATGAGAACGGATATACAAACGGAGATAAGCGTGCCACCCTTAACCGGGGCATGGGAGATGGATTGCGTTCGGTGAGCACTTTGAATTATAACTTCAATATCGGCAAGAACAATGTATTCTCGGCATTGCTGGGTAATGAAGTCCTGAAGTCGGATTCCGAATCGTCGCAAATCACGGGCCGTGGCTATCCTTCTACATTTGATTATGACACCACGATGGGATTGATCCATACGGCAACCACCTCTTTCTCTGCAACCAATTCTTATAGCGTGCCTGCCCGTACGGTTTCCTTCTTCGGACGTTTGAGCTACACTTTCATGGACCGTTATCTGTTCACCGGTACGTTCCGTGCCGATGGCTCTTCTAAGTTTGCGCCGGATAATCGTTGGGGATACTTTCCCGCAGGTGCTTTCGCATGGCGCCTTTCGGAAGAACCTTTCATGAACGGCACAAAAGATTGGCTTTCCAATCTGAAGCTTCGTTTGTCCTATGGTACTTCGGGCAGTGACAATATTAGTTCCAATCTGTGGCGTGAAACCTGGTCGAGCCTTGGTTCGGGCAGCAATCATACCCCTATCAACGGTGAACTCGGTTCATTCTATCGTCCGGACGGTTTGCTGGCTAACTCTAAGCTGAAATGGGAAACTACTATTTCGCGCAACTTCGGTATTGACTTTGGATTCCTGAACAACCGTGTTAACGGTAGTCTGGAAGTATACTGGAATACTACAAAAGACTTGTTGATGGCCGTACCTGTGGATAACACTACCGGATACTCTTACCAGTTCCAGAACTTCGGTAAAACATCCAATCGTGGTATTGAGCTTTCGGTGAATGTAGATGTGATAAACAAAGGTGATTTCCGTTTCAACGTAGGTGCCATCTATAACTACAACCGCAATAAACTGGATGAACTGCCTAATGCCGACCAGTATCTCTATTCTTCATACTGGGGTTCTTCCTCTCTGGTTCCTACCAACGACTATATGTTTGTGGAAGGGAAAGCGATCGGCCTGGTACGTGGCTTTATCAGCGAAGGATATTATACCGTGGATGATTTCAATTACACCAATGGCCAGTACGTTCTGAAAGAAGGTGTACCCGATATTACGAAAGCCTTGACCGCTACATACATGCACCCTTACGATCTGCCTGCCGGACAGACTGCATTCCCCGGAGCTGCCAAATTCCGTGATGTGGATGAAAGTGGTACGGTAGACCTGGATGATGCTACTTGCTTGGGCGAAGTGATGCCTCGTCATACGGGAAGCTTCCAACTGAATTTCAACTATAAGAACTTTGATCTTTCTACTAATTTCAACTGGACAGCAGGCGGTAAGGTATATAACGTGGCTGCTATGATCAATGCATCCGGTCAGGAGTTTGATGGAATCGGTGCACAACGTGCATCCTGGGTGGCCGATGCTTTCAAGGTTTACAATGTGAATGCTGCCGGTGACTTGTATGCCGTTACCAATCCCGATGAGTTGAGAGCTTTGAATGCGAATGCCAAATATCATTTACCCTATCATCAGAGTGGTATAACTTCATCGGAATGGTTGGAGAATGGTTCCTACCTTCGTTTGCAGACGCTGACGCTCGGATATACATTGCCCAAGAACTGGTTGACTAAAGTACATGTGGATAAGATACGCCTGTATCTTACTGCAACCAATCTCTTCACCATTACCGGTTATTCGGGCATAGATCCTGAAGTGAATGCCAATCCTACGGGGCAAAGCGGATTCTACAGTGACCTGAGAATTTTCCCGACGCTCAACATGGACTTCGGAACTTACCCGCGTGCACGCACATTCACTTTCGGTGCTAACATAACTTTCTAAATAGTAATTGTAAAATAACAGAGAAACAGATATGAAAAAGATATTGAATATAACTCTCGCAGCAGCTTTCGCATGTGCGATGACCGGCTGCCAGGACTTCCTCGACACTTCGTCTCCGAGTGTAGTAGACCGCGATTTTGTCTTCTCAAATGAAGAGTCTGCACGTGGTGCATTGTATTATGGTTATGAAACCCTCCGTGCAAACAGGAGTGTGCATAATGTCGGATTCTTCTGGCATCCGGTTTGGGGATCGGATATTGAAGACTCTCAGGACATTTACGATGAAGGTAGCGCCGGAATCTGTGAAAAATGGTATTATCCGGGTGGTACGGGTAACTATAACATTAACTCGGGAGAAGGAACCGAAGTATTTACCAAGCTTTACGAAACGATATCCGTGGCCAATTCCCTGATATCCAGTTTTGAGGCGCTTGATAACTTCCAGTCGATCATGACCGGAGAACCTAATAATCTTTCGGATATCTACGGACAGGCTGTGGCTCTGCGTGCTACGTGCTACTGGGAATTGTGCCGCTGGTATGGCGATGTGCCCCATGCACTGAATGCCGGTGAGCAGGCAAAAGGACTGACTTCCCGTTATGCCATTTATGACTATCATATCCGGAAACTCAGGGAGGTAGAGCCTCATATGTATCGTCCGGGTGAAGGCAGTACGAGAGCGGATGTCATGAATCGTACATATGTTCAGGGACTTATAGGACGTCTTTGCATGTATAATGGTGGTTATGCAACCCGCCGCACAGACCTGGGTGCAGACTTCTATGTGGATGGTGACGGAAAGGTGCTTACTTTCGACGATTGGAGTGTGGAAAAGAACGGTGCCATTTATGGACGCCGCAGCGATTGGAAAGATTTGTATGCCATAGCCAAAGAATATCTTCAGGCAATCTATATGAATCCCGGTTCGGTGGTATTGCGTACAACGGATCCCCGTTCCACAGGTAAGAATGGACAGGAGTATAATAATCCTTATCAGTATATGTTCCAGCAGATGCATGCCGCCGATAATATAACATTGGCTGATGAATCTATCTACGAACTCCCTCATGAATACAATGGCGGATCTTCCCGTCCGGCTTATATTGGTCGTCCTTCGTCGGGTGGTGACGGTCAGGCACCTTGCGTGGCTTGCGGACAAGATCGTATTCAGGCACATTTCTACTACGGTTGGTTCGATAATAACGACTTGCGTCGTGACGCTTCTGTTGCTGTAACAGGGAGCACAGGTGGTGGTCAGGAGTTGATGCAGTCATTCGACCGCAGTGCATGGGGTAAAGGATGCGGCCCGGGTACCAATAAGTGGGACTGGAACCGGATGACTGCGCCTGATACGAAAACTTATGGTAATTCCGGTATCAATTTCTCTTATATGCGTATTTCCGATGCTTACCTGATGTTGGCTGAAGTGTGTGCGGCATTGGGCGATGAAGGCAGCGCCAAGACGTATCTTGCCATCGTCCATAACCGGGCGTTCCCCGGCAACAACGACCCGAACTTTGAAAAATATATATCGGATTGCGGCTCTGTGTATAATGCAGTGCTTAAAGAACGTGCTCTGGAATTCAGTGGCGAAGGCGTGCGTCGTTTTGACATTATCCGCACCGGTATTCTTCCGGAAGTTGCCGTTGAAAACAGAAAGGTAATGTCGGCTATCATTGAGGGCATACGTCAGGATGGTTACTACACGTTTAAGAATGGCAATCAGATACCTGCCTATATCTGGACGAAGATGGTCGATGCTAAATCCGAGTATGGATATAGACTGACATCACAAACTCCGGCTGACAAGCAAGATGATCCGGTATTGTTCCCGGGATGGCGCGGACAGCATGATGATTGGGGAAGTCTGGTTCCTGCTTATGCAGGAGTGACGATGACCAACGTTGCAATCAAAGGCTTGTTTAAGTATATCGAACCGGGTTCTGCCGAAGCGCTGGCTTTGGAAGCTGATGGATATGTACAGACTCCATGGGCTATTGATATGTTGAAATATGAGGATTCTTACGCGAAGAAACTCTTCGCCGGTTATACGGATGCCGATTATGCGGCAAAGAATCCGCCCATCCATTTATTGCCGAATATTTATCAGGTATTGCTGAATTCGGGAATTACGAATGGTTATGGTTTTAAGCAGCAGTAATATGGTAAGAAGATGTATTCTTTGCATGATGTTAGGGTTGGCTACTTCGGTAGCCGCCCTTTCTCAGCATTTATCCGGTTACGAACTGGAAAGAGAGATGCCTGTTTTCCTGGATCAACTGAAAGCAGAATTGACTTACCCCATGGCTTGGGGAAATAGTCCGGTTAAGAATTTTAAGAAGTGGCGCAAACAGGCGCGCAATGCTGTGCTGGATGCCATGCTTGCCCCTCCGCCTCGCACTACCGACTACCGGACTGAGGTCGTAGCCGAAGAGCAGCGGAATGGGTATAAAGCCCGGAAGTTACGTTTCAATCTGACCGGTTATTCCCGTGTGAACGCCTATATGCTGGTACCCGATGGTGAAGGTCCCTTCCCGGCGGTAGTGCTTTTGCATGACCATGGAGGTCATTATACGATTGGTAAGGAGAAGATGATCCGTCCCTTCGGAGTGTCTCCCGAAGTCCTGGCTGATGCCGATGCCTGGGCTAAACAATGCTACGGTGGGCAATATGTAGGCGATTATCTGGCTGCACATGGATATGTAGTTATTTCTATTGATGCTCTGTTCTGGGGAGAACGCGGACGGAAAGAAGGAGTTGACGGTGACAAACACATGGCTGTGGCAGGTAACTTCATGATGCTGGGACGCAGTTGGAGTGCTTTCATGAACTACGAAGACATGTACACCACTGACTTTCTGGCTACGTTGCCCGAAGTCGACTCCAAACGTATCGGTTGCATGGGCTTTTCGATGGGAGCTTACCGTGCCTGGATGCTTTCGGCACTCTCTGATAAGGTGAAAGCCGGAGCTGCCGTCTGCTGGATGGTGACTACGGACTGTCAGTTCTCATGGGAGTATGGAAAAGAAAGGGGAGGTTTTGCCAATATGTTGCCGGGTATCCGCCGTTATCTGGATTATCCGCATATCGCGTCCATTGCCTGTCCTAAACCGATGTTTTTTCTGAACGGGGAACATGACAAGCTCTTTCCTCCGGTAGGAGTGAATGCCGCCTTTGCAGAAATGCGGAAAGTATGGGAAAGCCGTTCGGCAGGCGACAAACTGGTTACGGAACTGTGGGATATGCCGCATGATTGCGGAGTGAAAGTCCAGGAAGCCGTGCTATCCTTCTTGAATAAGAGTTTATGATGGGATAGCGGCAAAATATAGGCATAGCGATCAATGTAACTATTTGTGTGATAAAGCATTCAGTGTTCCACTAAGATCTGTCGTAGTGGAACACGCGTTCAGTCGTACTGGGAAATGGTTTCAGTCGTAGTGGGAAATGGTTTCAGTCGTAGTGGGAAATACCTTCACTCGTAGTGGGAACCCGGCACTTAGTTTTGCTTTCGGCTTTCCTTGTATTCAGTCGGTGTCATTCCATATTGCTGCTTGAAGCACTTGCTGAAGTAATGCGAGTCATTCAGTCCCACCATGTAGGCAATCTGTGCCATGTTATACTCCTCTGTCTCTATGAGTTGAGCTGCCCGCTTCATACGTATTTCTTTCAGGAACTCAACGGGAGATAAACCGGTCAGTGTCTTCAGTTTCTTGAAGAATACGGAACGGCTCATGTTTACTTCGCCGGCAATGTCTTCCACTGTAAGGTCACCGTTATCCAGATGCTTCTCTATGGTTTCCATCACTTTATCCATAAATTTCCGGTCGTTGGGCGAAAGGGCCGGAGTGGTAGTTTCCTTTTTCCCTGCCAGAGGTTGTTCGGTGGATGCAGGCAACAGACTGGCACAATACAATGCCTGTAACTTCTTGCGCTGTTCAAGCAGATTGAAAATACGTGCCTTCAGGTAGGCAGCGCTGAAGGGCTTTGTGATGTAATCGTCCGCGCCGATCCGCAATCCTTCGATATTCGATTCAATGGCAGTGCGTGCAGTCAATAACACTACGGGGATATGGCAGGTGTTGAAATCCGTTTTTATGAGTTTGCATAGTTCTGTACCCGACATTTTGGGCATGACCACATCGCTTACCACAATGCAGGGCATTTCACTGCGTACCAGTTCCCAGCCTTCTTCTCCGTTGGCTGCCATCAATATCTGATAGAATGGCTTGAAGATGTTGGCAAGCATTTCGCGGATGGACTCATTATCCTCTACAATCAATAGTTTGGCATCCGGAATACGTTTGATGGGAGCATTTTCTTCCAGTTCGGTTTTCAGGAAAGCATCTGCTTCGGATTTGGAAATTTCAATCTGATGTACGCAATCCGGATTCCGGTTGATTTGTTCTTCTGTAAAGAATTCGTTACCCAAGCGTAGTGTAACGATAAAGCTTGTACCTTTGCCAAGTTCGCTTTCTACACGGATGGAACCATGATGTAATTCTATAATACCTTTGGTCAAAGCCAGTCCTATACCAGTGCCGCTCTTGCCGGCATCAGTAGAACCGGTCGGTTCTATCTGATAAAAGCGGTCGAATATCTTATCTATCTCCTTTGCATCGATACCGCTTCCCGTATCTTTTACACAAATTATAACGTTATTCCGTTCTTCCTTTACACTAAGCGTAATGGTATCTTCTTTTTCCGTATGCTTGATAGCATTGGATAAGAGGTTATTGATAACTTTCTGCATTTGCTTCTGGTCGTACCATACTTCGAGTTCGTCAGTCTCTTTTTCAAAATTGAAGTTGATTTGTTTGGCACTGGCATATTCAAGGAACAGCAGATAGTTTTCATACAGAAAATTCACGATGTTGTGCGGACTGACTTTAATCTTCATATGGCCCTGTTCCTGCTTGCGGAAGTCGAGTAATTCGGTTATTAGCTCGCGTAGCTGGATACTGTTTTTATAAATGCCCAATATCTTGTTGTAGATGGCAGGTGTGAAGTTCTGTAATTGCAGCAAGGTTTCTACCTGAGCCACAATAAGAGTCAGAGGAGTGCGGAACTCATGCGAGATGTTGGTGAAGAAGCGCAATTTGGATTGGTTCAGCGCTTCTACATCCTGAATATGTTTCTGTTCGTATTTCAAAGATTCGCGTAGTTTGATTTTTGATTTGTAGGCGCGTATCAGATACCACAGAACCGCTCCCGTTATGATAATATATATGAAGTAGGCAAGTGTTGTTTTGTAGTACGGCGGCAATACATGAATGGTGAGCTGTGCTTGCGGACAAAGGTTTTCGTCTTTTCCTTCCGGCTTGATGAGCAATGTGTAAGTGCCTGCATTCAAATTGGTGTAAGTAATGGTATGCAGCCCTCGCGTGCTTGTCCATTCATTGGAAAAGCCTTCCAGTCTGTAAATAATATCGTCTTTGTTGGCAGGTATGTAATTGGATGTGGCAAACTCTATACTGAACATGCTTTGGTCTGCATTGAGGGTTATCTCTCCGGTGTGGCATAAAGAGTGCTGCAAGATGCCGGTTTTATCTCCTACAGAGATTTCCCTACCGTTGACGATGAGCCGTGAGAGGATAATCTTATAAGGTTTTGGGGTAAAGTTCAGTTCCATTTCATGGAAAGAAATCATGCCTTGTATGCCTCCCAGAAATATTTCACCGTCGCAGGTGACACAGAGTGCATTTTCGTTGACGGCTGTCAACGGGAAACCGTTTTCAGCACTGTAATTATTAAAAGTCTTATTTTTGTAGTTAAAGATGGAGAATCCTTCGTTGGTGATGAGCAGTAATTTGCCGCTGCTGGGAGATTCTTGTGTTTCATAAATGCAGTCACTGGCCAGACCGTTCCTTTCCTTGTCGAAATTTTCAAAATCATTGGTTGCGGGGCGATATAAGTCCAGACCGCTACCCGAGGTGGAGAACCACAGGTTGCCTTTGCTATCTTGCGTTATATTGTTCACATTGTTATTGCTGAGACTGTTCGGGTTGGTGGCATCATGGCGGTAGTTTGTCAGTCTGCAGGTGTCAAAACGATAACTGAATACTCCTTCTCCAGTGGCAGCAATCCATAGTGTACCCTCCGAATCGAATGTGACATCTGCTACCATTTTAATGGATTTTCCTTCTTTGCTATCTTTGAACAGTTGTTGGCATTGTCCGTTAGCGGGGTCAAAGAGGCATACTCCGTTTTGTGTGGCTATAATCAGCAGGCTTTTGTAGGGAATGATATCGCGGATAATGTCCGACGGCAGAGTGGCCGGATTACCTTCTTCCATACGGTAATGGGTAAAATGCCCTGAACGTATATCCAGTTTGTTGAGACCGCCCAAATGAGTGCCTATCCATATAATTTCTTTATCGGCATCATAATAAAGCGCTTTTACATTATTATGCGAAATGCTGTTGCGTCCTTCCTGCGGACGATACCATTTGAACTCGCGTGTGCGGCGGTTATAATAATTCAGCCCACCGCCTTCGGTTCCTATCCACAGATTGCCATCTTTATCCTCAATGGTGCGTCCCACAACCGGGTTGCTCAGCCCTTTCTTCTCGTTGGAAGAGTAGGAATAACGGGTGTAGATTTCATATTCCGGATTGAAGTAGTTGACGCCGCCGAAATAGGTTCCCAGCCAAAGTGTACCTTGGTTATCTTTTACGATACACCAGATGGAAGAGTGGGTGAGTCCGTCGGCCTGTGTGTCACTGGCCGTATGGTTTTGGAACAATCCGGTGATTTTATTGTATCGGTTTAATCCGTTGAAAGTACCTATCCATATATTGCCCAGATTGTCCTCACAGCAAGCCCTGACGAAATTGGAGGAGAGACTGTGTGGGTTCTTGGCATTGTATTTGAAGTTCTTTATTGCCCCGTCTGCCTTTACACGGAACAATCCTTCTTCCCAGCTGCCAATCCACAATTCACCTTCGCTGTCCTGATAAAAACTGGTGATATTTCCTTTCTGAATGGGGTGCGTCAGCTCTTTTTTGTCAATATTCAGGCAATATACGCCACCGGTTGTTGTTCCCAGCCATAGTATACCCTTATTGATGTGTATACAGACTATTTCCAGATTCCGGTCCGGGAGTTGATAGTAAAGGTCGAAATTCCCAGTTTCCTCGTTATAACGGTATATTTCATTCTTTTTGCCGATAAAAAGTCCGTCATTATAATAAATACTATTGATGTTGCCTTGTATTAGCGTAGTGAATTTTTGGGTGGCAAGGTTGAATTCCGCCACTCCTTCGGTGCAGAGCAGATATATTTTTCCGTTATGATTGCCCGTAATGCGGGATACGGTATTGCAGAAAAGACTGTTGGGATTGTTCTTCTGTAGCTTGTAGGTCTGTATGTCGTCTCCGTTGTAGCGGTTCAACCCTTCTCGTGTACCAATCCATAAGATACCGTTTTCATCAACATATAAGCTGTTTACGGAAAACTGAGATAATCCGTCATCGGTGGTAAGGTGATTAAAGGTTATGTTCTGCCCATATACATTTGCGAAAGCCGCACTCGCTAAAATAAAGAATAATCTGATGATAAGCTTCTGCACGTTGAGTTATTTTTAAGGTTTCAGTTACAAATATAGAAATATTTTGTACAAAGATTCTCATTTATTATTTGGATTTTGCGGCTATGTTTGTTTAAATGTATATTTTTGGATGTTCATCGGACAATAATAAACTTACTATATGTAATAAAGAGCGTATATTTGTATCATAAATTAATTTATTTATTATCATGAAAGACCTTTTATCTATCGTATCTCATTTTCAATTGCAGGGTACAGTTCAAGAAATCAATCCTTTAGGGGCCGGTCTTATTAATGACACCTATAAAGTAAGCACTCTCGAGGCTGATGCCCCCGATTATGTATTACAGCGTATCAATCATGCCATTTTCCAAAATGTAGAAATGTTGCAGGCCAATATCAATGCCGTAACCACTCATATCCGTAAGAAACTGGAAGAGAAAGGCGAGAAAGACATTGAACGTAAGGTACTGCATTTCTTTCCTGCCGATACAGGAAAAACTTATTGGCATGATGGTGAGAGCTATTGGCGTGTCATGGCGTTTATTCCCAATGCAAGGACATACGAAACGGTTAACCCCGAATATTCGTATTATGCAGGCGTAGCTTTCGGTAATTTCCAGGCAATGCTTGCCGATATTCCCGATAAACTGGGCGAGACGATTCCCGACTTCCATAATATGGAATTCCGTTTGAAACAGCTTCGCGATGCTGTGGCGGCCGATGCTGCCGGACGTGTAAAGGAAGTACGGTATTTTCTGGATGAGATAGAGCGTCGTGCCGATGAAATGTGCAAGGCGGAACGCCTGCATCGTGAAGGTAAGCTGCCCAAGCGCGTTTGCCATTGCGATACGAAAGTCAATAATATGATGTTTGATGAAAACGGCAATGTCCTTTGCGTCATCGACCTCGATACCGTAATGCCCAGCTTTGTCTTTTCCGACTTTGGCGATTTCCTGCGTTCGGGAGCCAATACTGGTTTGGAAGATGATAAAGACCTTGCGAATGTGAATTTCAATATGGAAATATTCAAGGCATTCACAAAAGGCTATCTGGAATCGGCCAAATCTTTCCTGCTGCCGGTAGAGATAGAGAACCTGCCCTATGCGGCTGCTCTGTTCCCTTATATGCAGTGCGTGCGTTTCCTGGCCGACTATATCAATGGCGATACTTATTATAAAATTCAATATCCGGAACATAACCTGGTGCGCACAAAGGCTCAATTCAAATTGCTTCAAAGTGTAGAAGAACATACTCCGGAAATGCAGAAATTCATAGCTTCATGCATTTGAAAAGGTGTATAATGGCGGCGATGATGGGTTGCTGTGTCTTACCCTTATTCGCATTAACTCCTAAAAATAAGATGATGAAAGAACTGGATGTCAAGAAAGTGAGTATGGCAAATATACCGGTAGAGGCGGTGCCTGCTCTTTTGGATGAAGAAAAAGTGGCTTTTCAGCCGGTTAATACAGTGAATTGGGCGGCATATCCATACTGTCCGGACGTAAAGTTTCGTATTGCTTATACGGACAATGCTATCCTGATTCATTATAAAGTGAAAGAAGCCAGCGTACGCGCAGTAGCGGGCAAAGACAACGGGCCGGTTTGGGAAGATGCCTGTGTGGAGTTCTTTTCCATTCCTGCCGGAGACGGAGTATATTATAACATGGAATGTAACTGTGTTGGAAGACTGCTTATCGGTGCGGGAGCAGGACGCTCCAACCGTCAACATGCACCGCAGGAAGTGCTTGATAAAGTGCAGCGTTGGTCTTCTTTGGGGCAGGAAGATTTTGAGGAACGGATAGGAGATTGCAGTTGGGAAGTAGCTTTGGTGATACCTTATTCCGCTTTCTTTATGCATAATATCACCTCATTGGACGGTAAGGCCATCCGTGCCAATTTCTATAAATGCGGTGATAAGTTGCAGACTCCTCATTTCCTGTCATGGAATCCTATTGATTTGGAAAAGCCGAACTTCCATTGTCCGGAATTTTTCGGGATGTTGCGTTTCAAGTAGGTATGAGGGTTATAATACTCTGAATAGCAATAAAGCCGGTATATAAAATATAGGCTTGCAGATGTCTTATTCACAGGACTTCTGCAAGTCTTTTTTCTTATTATGCCGAGGTTTACTTTACAATACCTTTTGAGTTACGGATAAAGTTGATGATATTATGTATCTCATCACTCATCGGAACCTGATCTTCAATCTTCTGTAAAGCGTCCTGTATGCTGAAATTCCCTTGATATACCAGGCGGTAAGCATTGACTATATGGCGCAAAATACGCTCGGTAACCTGATGCTTATGCTGAAGTACCACCGCATTGATACCGTGATATTCTGCCGGATTGCCGTTCATTATAACATAAGGCGGTACATCTTTTGAGATGCGGCAACCTGCCTGAATCAATACCCAACTGCCTATGTGGCAATTCTGATGTAGGATAACATTACTGCTCAGGATTGTACAGTCGTCTATGCGGCAGTCGCCTGCCACTGTGCTCT
>OMFQ01000786.1_pt1 | contig 15746 bp, 10 predicted proteins | sample 1645671 | NCBI WGS metagenome assembly OMFQ01 (sample SAMEA103958119, study PRJEB25191) | human gut metagenome | biome: human-associated habitat [ENVO:00009003]; feature: intestine environment [ENVO:2100002]; material: feces | place: Germany | collected 2013/2015
CGACAGCTTGTTTATTCTATCAAAATGTTTTGCATTTGTCAAGAACTTTTTTCATAACTTTTTCAACTTATTTTCAAAGCAATATCTATAAAGTCATGTCTGTAAAATGTAACTCACAAGCTCTACAACTCAATGTGTCCCGCGAGTCAGCTTTGATATAATATCATCCTGGCACACATATGTCAACGGATTTTCTGCAATTAATTAAAGTAGTAAAACTATCTTAAAAAACACAAATTTTCTAAATTGTCTGTTTATTATATACAATTCTCACAATTACTATCTGACAACCTCTATCGCTTCCTTGATATTTGCCACACCGACAATCTCAATTCCATTAATATGCGACACTCCTGCAAGACACACTTTGGGAACAATACACTTTTTAAAGCCAAGCTTCTTTGCCTCAGCCACACGCTGCTCGGACATGGTAACTCCGCGTACCTCTCCGCTTAAACCCACCTCTCCAAAGCATATGGTATCCTCACGCACTATAATATCCTTTTTGCTTGATGCGATTGCAAGCACTATCCCAAGGTCTATCGCCGGTTCGTTCATCCTTATACCGCCTGCTATATTCACATAAGCGTCACAGTCTGACAGTGACAGGTTGGCTCTTTTTTCAAGGACCGCCATGAGTAGATTTACTTTATTATAATCTGTACCATTTGCTGTACGCCTTGGATTATTAAAAAAACTGTGACATACAAGAGCCTGTATCTCGAGAAGTATCGGGCGGCTTCCCTCTATGGAACATGTGACAATTGATCCTGATGCTCCCTCGGGCTTACCGCTAAGCATATACTCCGACGGATTTTCCACCTCAACAAGTCCCTCCGCCTTCATTTCAAATACGCCTATCTCATTGGTCGAACCAAATCTGTTCTTAACGCCTCTAAGTATCCTGTACGACTCATACCTGTCACCCTCAAAATAAAGCACAGTATCAACCATATGCTCCAACGTCCTCGGCCCCGCAACCGCACCATCCTTTGTCACATGTCCTACTATAAAAACAGAAATACCCAGAGTCTTTGCAAGCTGCATAAGCACTCCGGTTGTCTCCCTGACCTGTGAGACACTGCCCGGTGCCGACGCTATCTCCTCATTGTACATAGTCTGGATGGAATCTATTACAACAACCTCCGGTTTTTTGCGTTGAATCACGTCCTTTGCTATATCAAGACTTGTCTCACATAAAAGCTCCAGCGAATCCGTAAAATCACCAAGTCTGTCGGCACGTATCTTTATCTGATGCAGGGATTCCTCACCTGACACATAAAGTAATGGCACCTTTTTTTGTGAAAGTTCCCTGCATACCTGAAGTAGAAGCGTGGATTTTCCTATACCCGGATCTCCTCCCACAAGCACAAGTGACCCCCTCACAATTCCTCCACCAAGCACTCTGTCAAACTCGGCTATACCTGTCACTATACGCTCCTCTTTCTCGCTTTTTACTGCCGAAAGAGGCAGAACCTGTGCCGCCTTTGATTCTTTTTTTACTTTTCCCGACGAACTTATCGACTTTTTATCTACGGTTTCCTCTACAAATGTATTCCATTCCTTACAGGCCGGGCACTGTCCCATCCATTTTACCGATTCATAACCACATTCCTGGCAGAAAAATACAGAGGTCTTTCCTTTTGCCATATTGTTCTCCTTTATAAAATACAAAAAGCCCGGCTTTCACCGGGCTAAAAATATGCTCTATTTTCTTGATACTTTGATATCGACTGAATCAACACCCTCAAGCTCTACGCTTAAGCTGAGCTTGCCGCCGAGATTTGTCTTCATAGTACCTGCAACAGCTCCAGCTATATCAATTTCGTACTCTGTCTCCTCTTCAAGACCAAGAGTAATCTGAGCATCCTCAGGTCCCTCCACAGTAAATGTCACTGTATCAGCAGTCTCCTCGAAATCCATAACCGCTGTTCCCGGAACAGACTCGTATACAAAGAGTCCGTTTCTTTCGAGCTTTGTAATCTCCTTAAAGGTCTTTACCTTGTAGATATCTCCATCCTTCTCAAAATTGTCAAGTTTTGCCTTTGCAGCCAATGTATAATCTCCGAAGCTGAGCTTTCCGTTTTCCTCAGTACGGATTAATTCACTTATTACAGCCATTTTTATCCTCCCGTAGCTATATTGATATATTAATTATAAATCCAATTCTACTCAACAGTCAATGAAATTTGTTTGTTTTTCGTAGAAATTATTACCTTATTGCCGCGCTTGATTTTGCCGGTAATAATATCCTCTGACATACGGTCTTCAATCTCCTCCTGAAGCTTGCGTTTAAGAGGTCTTGCGCCATATTTTCTGTCATACGCTTTGTCCACGATAAAGGCTTTTGCGCTGTCGCGCACTGTGAGCTCTATATCAAGCTGCTCTTTGCAGCGTTTCTTAAGCTCCTTTACAAGAAGTGTCACTATATGCTTCATGTCATCCTTGTTGAGAGCTCTAAATACAATAGTCTCGTCGATTCGGTTCAAAAACTCAGGTTTAAATATACGGCGGACCTCCTCCATGACACTGTTCTTCATACGCTCGTGATCCTGCTTTTCGTCATCACCTGCACCAAAGCCAAGGCGCTTTGGCTCTATAATAGAAGAAGCTCCTGCATTTGATGTCATGATGATTATTGTATTCTTGAAATCAACCGTACGCCCCTGTGAATCAGTGATTCTACCATCATCAAGCACCTGTAAAAGTATATTGAACACATCAGGATGTGCTTTTTCTATCTCATCAAACAGTATAACAGAAAAAGGATTGCGTCTGACCTTCTCTGAGAGCTGTCCGCCCTCCTCATGACCCACATATCCCGGTGGTGAACCAATCATCTTTGAAACACTATGCTTTTCCATGTACTCTGACATGTCAACACGTATCATGGCATCTTCTTTGCCAAAGACAGCCTCAGCAAGCGCCTTTGACACCTCCGTCTTACCCACTCCTGTCGGTCCCAAAAACAGGAATGAGCCAATCGGCTTCTTAGGATCCTTTAAACCAACACGGCCTCGTCTGACTGCCTTTGCGACAGCAGAAACAGCCTCCTCCTGTCCTATTACACGCTTGTGAAGTATCTGTTCAAGCTTTGCAAGTCGTCCTGCCTCTGACTCTGTAAGCTTATTTACAGGTATTTTGGTCCATCCCGATACTACATCCGCTATCTCATTTTCGCCGACTACAGGCTGATTTTTGGCTCCTGTGCGACGGTTCTTTCTGATAAGCTTCTGCTGTTTATTTTCAAGCACTTCCTTTTCTGACATAAGCGCGCCGGCAGCTGCGAGATTTCCTTTCGACAAAGCATTTTCCAATTGGTTCTGCTTATCTGTTATCTCTTTTTTCAGTGCAAGCAGCTCGTCAGATGATGTCAGATTCTTAAGCCTTATCCTGGCTGCCGCTTCATCCATCAGGTCTATCGCCTTATCAGGTAAAAATCTGTCATTTATATATCGTGCAGAAAGGCTTACTGCTGCTTTCACACCCTCATCTGTTATGATGACACCATGATGCTTTTCATAGAGTCCCTTTAATCCTGTGAGTATCTCTATTGTCTCATCCGCACCCGGCTCCTCAACCATCACCGGCTGGAAACGGCGCTCAAGCGCAGCATCCTTTTCCACGTATTTGCGGTACTCCTCTATGGTAGTGGCGCCGATTACCTGTACCTCGCCTCTGGCAAGCGCAGGCTTTAATATGTTAGATGCATCTAACGAGCCTTCTGCTCCTCCTGCACCTATTATAGTGTGAAGCTCATCAATGAAAAGCAGTACATTTTTGGCATTTGAAACCTCGCTTATCACCTTCTTGATACGCTCCTCAAACTCACCACGATACTTTGATTTGGCTACAAGCCCGGACATATCAAGAGAAACCAGTCTCTTTCCCAAAAGAATATCCGGAACATTGCCACTGACTATATCCTGCGCAAGTCCTTCTACTATAGCGGTCTTGCCCACTCCCGGCTCTCCAATCAGACATGGATTGTTTTTGCCACGGCGGCAAAGTATCTGGATAACGCGCTCCATCTCCTTTTTTCTGCCTATAACAGGGTCAAGAAGCCCTGCCTCTGCCATATCTGTCAAATCTCTGGAATACTGATCTAATACAGGAGTCGCAGAATTGTATGATGTACCATAGCTTTTCATCAGATCCCTGTATGCAGACGGATCCTCACCCATCGCACCAAGAATATCTATAAACATCTTCTGACTGTTAACACCCATGGTGTTTAAAAGTCTTGCAGCTGCACAGTCTCCCTGCAGTACTATAGCCATCAGCAAATGTTCTGTACCTATCTCATTGCACTCAAATCTATCGGCTTCCTCCGATGCACGCTCCAATACTCTCTGTGTCCTTGGTGAATAGCCATCCCTGTCCATCACTTCGATGTTATCCCCCGGTGAAATCAGGTCTTCAATCATCGAAATAAGCTTATCATATTCCACATTGCAGGCTGTTAGAATCTCAGCTGCCACACCGGTGCCCTCTTTTATAAGGCCAGCCAGTATGTGCTCTGTTCCAACATAGCTGTAATTCATTTTCTTTGATATACGTGCAGCCAAATCTATTGCTTTTTTAGCCTTACTTGTATATGGTTTCAAGTCATATCCTCCAGTCATATTCACTAATTTAAGTCGATGAACTGCAAATCATCATCTTCGCTGTCATCTTCATTGTCATCCTTTGCACTGCTGTCTATAGTCTCAGACGGCTTATTTCCATCATTGACAAAGCCATCAAGTGCCATTTGAACCTGATTCTTCAAGGTATCATCATCTGCAGCATTCTCCTGATCTGAAGCCTCTTTTGAATCAAAATCAGATTTTTCATTCTCAGCAGTTTTCTTTAAATCGGATGTAATTTCTACTGTTCTTCCGACATAGGATGCATCGGATGCTTCTGTACTTTCCGTATTATCGTCAGATTCTAAAATCTCAGCTATCTGTGACTCTTCGCCAGATTCCTCAGCCGGTTCCCGGATTTCATCTACCTGTGATTCTTCAGCCGGTTCCTGAATCTCATCTATCTGCGATTCTTCAGCCGGTTCCTGAATCTCATCTATCTGCGATTCTTCAGCAGATTCCTGAGCATCATCATCATTAGCTTCTATATCATTTTCTTCTATATCGAACTCTTTTGTATCGTCTTCTTCATCATTTACTTCATTAGCTGTGCGCTTCTTATTTTTCACAATAACCACCAGAAGAAGTAATGCCAGAATAATGATAATAAGAACCAGTATTGCAGCCAAAACAAGATATTTATTGGCAATTCCCGGGACAAGCTCACTCTTTGTTGTATCATTTTCCTCCTGTGCCACTGTAGGTGTACTGAGCTCATTTCTCATATATGTGCCATCTACGCTATCATATGTGTACCAGCCACTCTCACCATTGTCATTCATAGCGTATACGAGGTAAAAATCCTTTGTCTGATCATCGGTTTTTTCGACTTTGGTCTGGTAGGCTGTTGCCACACCCTTGCCCTCTATAGAGAGCGATATCTCATTATATCCCTCAGGCACATCATCCACCTTAGGCAGTAAAACCACTATAAAATGTGACTCTGAATTGATACGGACAAACTCATATGCTGCATTCTGTGCTGCATCATATACAAAAAGCCCATTGCCGCTTTCCGACTGTAAATACACAAGCGTGATATCACCAAAGGTGCCATGAAGGGTATTGTATTCAAGTCCGTCAATCACTGTCTTTGAGTGCTCAAAGCCTTCAGGAACAACATCCTCCGGAATGTCATTTACCATAGTCCACTCTGTGCCATTTATATCGAACTTCTTCCAGTTATCCTGCTTATCTGCATTCTCCGGATCATCCTCGGCTCTTCTGGTAACAACTATATTGTATGTGCTTGTGCTGCCGTCCTCTGCTGTCACAACAACGCTGACCGTATTCTCTCCAACCTCAAGTGAATCATTGCCTGTGACGGATGTCACACTCGCCTTGGAATCAGCCGGATTTGCTGTAACCGCAAGACTTGAACAGCTGTGATCTACTGTAGCTGTGTAATCCTTTGTCGCAGCAGAAAACTCAGGGGAAAGCGTGCCTGCTGAGATAACCAGCGAACCAAGAGATGCGTTTGAGGATTTCTTTTCCTCTTTGTTTTCATTATCTTTATTTGCATTGCTGTCATTGCCGGTATTGCTGCCGGAATTGTCCTTGTTATCCTTGTTGCTGTTTGAATCATTGTTTGATGAAGCTGATGTAGCTGTAATAGTAACACTGCCAGATGACATAGATGTCTCTTTCAATTGGTCATCAAACGCATTAATCACCCGAACTGAAAAGGTACAACTACCTTCCGAAACAGCTTTAACTTTTATAGAATTATTTGGAGTTCCTCCATCAGAGTATATATTATCTCCTTCTACAAACTCAAAAGCTCCCGAACTCTTTGTTAATGTTGCATTTACTCCATACTCTCCTGGTGAAATAGATGTACTTATAGTCACAACATCTCCAACTTTCACTGTTGTTTTACTTGCTGAAACAGAAATACTTCCTGCTGCCAACACAATATTCTTATTTGAAAACACAACTATAGTCATTATCAAAACTGATAAAATATAACTTGTAATCTTTTTCATTTTCTTACCTCTATTGCTCTATATTTTTTCTGCCGAGAATATGGTTACGTATAATCATAGAATCTTTTACATTTATGGTACCATCTTTGCTAGTATCAGCTGCTTCCATATATGCACCACTCAATGTACTTCTTCCAATAATATGTCGTCTTATTATCATAGAGTCCTTTACATTGACCACTCCATCTCCTGACACATCGCCATATATTACAATATCATATGTTTTTTTCAAATTACCAGAAAGATCATATACAGCAACCTTATTTCCTGTTGCAACTGTTCCTGTATTTTCTTTTCCTGATTCCGTTAAAAGTTTGATTGAACCAGATGCAGAAACCGAAATATTTTTTATGAATGATGACGCCATTGTTTCTGGTGCAACTCCAGTAATATATGTTCCTATTTTATATGTATCAGATGAAATATTTACATCTGTACCAGACGCAGTATTATTTGTATTATTAGCTGATGTTTGTCTGTTTATAGTGATTGTGTATGTTCTTGTTTCACCACTTTGTGACTTACAATTTATTTTTATTGTATTATTTCCAACAGCAAGTGAATAATTACCTGTACCCGAAACATAACTATTACCTGATACAGCATTTGCTGAGACAGTCACTGAACTTATAGCATTTGAAACAACCGCTGAATAACTTGTTGTTACTCCATTAAATACAGGTGTGAGTGACACTCCACTTATTGACAGTGCTTGCAGATAGTTGTTAGTATCACCAGCTTTATTAAAACCAACTGCAGACGATGGCATATTGTTGTATACAGGAATTTTGAATACAAATGCCTGGTTCTTATCAGAATATCCTTTTGACAGATTTTGTCCTTCTGTAATTGCAGCTGTCACATTTGCCATATACTGATGGCTATAAAGTGATTTACTATCAACCACATTAAATTTTTCAAAATAAATTGTATTTTGACCTCTATTGACATAATCTTTTGCAATCTTTTCCGCCCCTCCGGATATGGATTTTGTCCTACTTGACCATCCATTCTTCTTAGCATACGCTAAACCATTTTGGTATATTTTTTCCTTTGTACTTCCAGTCGCACTAAAATTAAAGAAATTATAATACCCCTCATAACCCGAATATACCCCAGAAATAAGAGGACTCGTTCCTTTTCCCTGTTCCTGTTTAACTCGCGCAGATAAGTGATATGCACTAACTCCTGTGGCTTTTGCAACATCTAAAAATGTCCTAGCATAATCTATTTTCTCACCATTGTTAGAATAGTTCTTAGTTCCTTCCATAAAGGTTCCCTTAACGATTGATTGAACACCTGATAAGTTTTCGCTAGAACTATATACAAGACTTTGAAACTGATAAATATTTGTTTCATCAAGAAAATTTCTTGGATCCATAATATATGCAATGTAATCCTTGCTTGCAGCTACCCATCCTGGCTCATATTCAAACCACTTATTTGTTTCCCAGTTATATGCACCATTTTCCGTTGATTTTTTTGCATTATCTGCATTTTTAGATACTAAGTTTATTCCATGTACGCTCTCATTTTCAATCACCGTATCCCAATTCAAACCTGTATTTACAGCCTCAAATGTCCAGCCTGGATACTTATTGTGAAGAGCTGTAAGGTTTGGAATATAGCTGTCAGGAAAGCCTGCATTCTTCATAGCCGTGACAAAATCAGTATTGTCTCCGCTATTATTGTATGTCACCTTTATGTATGTACTGATAGTCCAGCCCGTAAATGCCTTGCCGTTTAAAGTACCCTTGACATTGTACCAGACCACACCGTTTACCCTGGTCTCTCCAATTATGTCAACCTGATGGTTCCAGTTGAGTGAGACAACCTTGGTAGTGCCGGATGTGCCTGCTGCATTGCGGACATACACATTGCCACCTGTAATCGTACCTGTAGCATACGCTCCCGATGCGGTTGCAATGGCAAGCTGCTCCTCATTATTCTGCTGTATGGCATCCGCATTGCCGGTGTCTGCCGAAGCATCCCCTGTCTGCGCATTGTCTGATGCAGCTGTACCTGCTGATACAAAATCAGACCTTATATAGCTGACACACTCCTCATTATTTGCTGCCAGATTGTACTTTGCCTTGTACCACACCTTGCCGTCTGCACCTGTGGTCTGCTCAAGAATAGTAATATCCTTGCCGTTTGAAAGCTTGTGCTCCAGCTCATACTCTGTTCCCGGTCCGCTTCTCGCCGCTACCCAGTATCTCTCATCACACACAACCTTAGCCGCCTGATCCGCATAGACTGCTATGCTGCTGTATGGTGCCAGGTCACATGCAGCTAATGACAATGTTACGACAGAGGCTGCCAGAAATTTATTTATCTTTATCATCAAATCCCCTCTTTCTTATGTGCATTGTTTACATTAATCCATTATCCATTTAATTATAATAGAATATGACCTTTGTATCAATGTATTCGGCAGAAATTTATTATTTTTTTATTGATATGAGGGTCAAAAGGTATTTTGCCCCTCATTTATGATTAATCGAATTGCATGCAAGCATGCATCGATGATACCTTTTGACCCTTTAATCATAATATAAAAACTCCCTTCAACGTGCAGCTCATGCTTACGTTTCAGGGAGTTATCTGATTCATATTCTGCTTTTTCTTACTGTCTCCTGTAGCTTTTTCTAGCTGAACAGGGATTTTATCTTATCCCATAAATCCATGAAAAAGTTACCAATCTTTTCCCAGAAGCCCGGGTCATTTATCTTATCGCCAAGCTTTGATGCCCAGTCCTGTGCCTGGTTGATGACTGAATCCCAGTCGATATTGGCATCCTTAAGCTTCATAAGAAGCGATGTCAGCTTTGCAATATCATCATCAGAAAGCTTCAGGTCGTAATCCTTTGCAGCCTCCTTTATCGCATCCTTTATCTGGCTCTCATCCTTGAGCCTTCCATCGGCAAGCTGCTTCTTTAGGTCTGCAATCATTGCCTCGATATCCTGCGAATCGCCGTCAATGCTCTTGTTGAGCTCTCCTGTTGTGACAAGCTCATCCATCGCTGCGTCTGTCACCTTGTCGTCAAGCTTCTTGCCTGTCATCTCCTCGTATGCCTTTAGTGTACCTACAAGTGCTGCCGTTCCGGAAATAGGGAAAGGTCCTGCGACTATGATTTTAGCATCAGCTATGCCTGCTGTGGCAAGCGCATTCTTGTACATTCCTACCGTACAGTAATTGATATTGTGTGTGGAAACACTAAGACCCGCACCCTTTTTATCCTCTGTAATGAGTACTGAGGAAAGTGACCTTGTGCCAATCTCGCTCTTGCTGATGTATGAATCGAGGTACTTGTGCTCCTCATCATTATTTACATAGACCACATCGTATTTGTCCAGATCAGTGAGCTCGATTCCCATAAATCCAAGCACTGTCGCTCTCTGATCCGGTGTGAGGTCTGCTCCAAGACTTAAGTATGGCTTATCATTTTTGCTGATTGTCACCTTGTCGTTTGCCTCACTGCCGGCTGTCGTTGTACTGTCTGCAGTACTGTCTGTGTTACTCTTATCAGCTGCGTCACTGCCTGATACATCAACGCTTGAAACTGTATCAGTCTGCGTAGCTGTCTCTGTTGCAAATACAGCCGGATTCATTGTAAACAATGTCACCGCAGCAAGCACGCCACATACAATACTCTTTGCTTTTTTCTTTATTAATCTAATCATTTTTCCTCCAATCTACTGCTCTATATCATACGAAATTGTAAAGCAGCTTCCGTCGAAGCTGACATCTGCCATGCTTCCGCATACCACAGGCATCATCGGCGACATATGACCTATATCCAGATCCATGATGATTGGCACATTAAACTCTCTAAGCAGTGATGAAAGCGCCTGTCTGTGGTCTATGCCAAACATTTCCTCTCCGAAGTGCGCCGGGCGTCCGATAAGAAAGCCCTTTACATTTGAAAACCATCCTGCATTTTTCATCTGCCACATAGCCCTTCTCATGCCCATCACATTAAGGTCACAAGCCTCAAGGAACCATATGATACCATCATCACTGTAGCGCTCATTAAATTCCCTTACATGGTCAAACGATGTACCAAGCAGATTGATAAGACAATCCATGCAGCCACCAAGCAGCCTGCCTCTCATGGTAAGCCTGCTTTCCTTTGCCACCGCAGGAATAGAGCTGATGCACGACTTTTCAGTCAGGTTGTAGCCCACAAACGGAGCATTCTCATCCTTTATCGATTCCTTCTCCCACATAGGGTAATTGGTAAATGAAAGCTTCCTGCCACAAAGCAGATTAAATGCATCGGTAAGTGACTCATGCCACACCTCCATGCCAAAGCTGCCCGCACACGGCCCGTAAATACCTGCTGTATCTGCAATAGTAGCCTCCAAAAATGTGAAATTCGTGTTGTCGGAATAGCCCATGTACCATTTCGGCTTTGACTGCTTCACGCGCTCAAAATCAATATAAGGCACTACCTCGCACATCAGCTCTCCACCACCACAGGATATAAGCACATCACTGTCAACAGAAGCATAGCTCTCGTTCAGCTCTTCTGCGCACTTCTTAGGTGTATTGCTGATACCTATGCCACTGTCGCACCTGCAGTTAGGTCCCTCTATCGTCTTATAACCCATGCTGTGAAACCTTTTAATGGCATTGTCAAAGGCACTCCTGTACGGCTCTGTTGTACAGCCCATCGAAGGCGCCACAAAGCCTATTGTTCCTCTATCCTTTAGAAATTCAGGGTATCTCATGTTTCTATCATCCTATCACTATTATTTACATATCTAAGCTTCTGTCTGAAGTAAAATATGTAGGATTTTATCATTTCTGTCCAGGTCATTTTACTGTCATAATTAAATGTCGTCGTGTACTGCACATGCTGTCTGTTGCACCAGTTGTATATATCATGCAGACTTATCGAATCAACATGCTTTATATTGTTCATAAACACCTTAACCTTTGAAAGCTCATCCTCACTGTCAATGTATAGATGAAAGATAGTATTCGGACATTCAATTATTATCTGCTGTTCTCCTATATTTTTCATCAATGTATCCTCTATTGAATAATGTATCCTGTGTGATTAAAAACATTATCGTCTGTCACACCGGGATGTGAGTAATAACAAAATATCGTAACTGTTCAGTACCTTCACAGTTAAAAAATATCACATAACCATAGTACTACACCGGCGTCACAAAATCCAGTCATTTTTGCCTGCCAATTCTTACTATTTTATTAAGAAAAACGGTAAATATCATACTCCCTCACAGTCAAATGCCGGAATGAAGCTGTCCTTTGCCACGTCACCCTCCTGTATAAATGCATTCATGATTCCTATTTCGAGGGCATAGTTAACAAGTCTTTCATACTCTCTCTTTGTCACTGTGCGGTTTATCTCAGGATAATCCTTTAGTGCAATCGGCGTAAACTGGCTCATCATGCTTATATATACGTGATCATGATATGTATCATACAGGTACTTAAGTACAGCCTTTGCATCATTCACATGTCCCGGCAGTAGAAGCTGTCGCACAATAACTCCCTTTTGTATGAGTCCTGTCGCATCGTCAATCACGACATCCGGCTGCTGCCTGACCATCTCTGAAAGCGCCTGCTTTGCGACAGACGGATAATCTTTTGCCCTTGAATACCTTGCCGAAAGCGTACTGTCCATATATTTAAAATCCGGAAGATACACATCCACTATGCCCTCAAGCAGCTTTAGCTCTGTCACATTTTCATATCCGCTCGTATTGTATATAATAGGAAGCTTCATGCCACGGCTTTTTGCATCGTTTACCGCCCACACTATATCAGGGATATACTGCCCTGGTGTGACCAGATTGATATTATTTGCGCCTTTGCCCGCCAGTTCCATGAAGATATCACTCAGCCTCTCTTTACTGATTACCTTTCCCTCTTTTCCGTCAGAAATCTCCCTGTTCTGGCAGAACACGCAGTGCAGGCTGCAGCCTGAGAAAAAAACTGCCCCGCTTCCTCTTTTTCCTGATATGCATGGCTCCTCCCAATAATGAAGTGCTGCTCGCGCCACCTTTATTTCAGATGAAACGCCACATACACCTGTTTGTCCGGTTCTTCTGTTTATGCCACATTTTCTGGGACACAATAAGCAATTTTCGTATTTATTCATATTTTTCATTTTAACCCTTGCTAAAAATAATGTTTGATACTACAATCTATATGATTATGCGGTGCATATGCCATGCGCATTCAGTAGTCATTTTAAAATTATACCATAACTATTCTTACAGAAGAGAATAGTTAAAATACACAATAAGGAGATTACAATGAATCAGTCAAACTGTATCGTCGCCCAGTCAGGCGGCCCAACTGTTGCAATCAACGCAAGCCTTGCAGGAGTCATCGCAGGAGTAAAAAGCTCTGAAAAATACGATATCTGCTATGGCGCCGTAAACGGAATACTCGGCATATTAAATGAGAATTATCTCAATCTGTCAGATATTTTTGCAGATGATGCTAATCTTGAAAAGCTCAAGACCACACCTGCCATGTATCTTGGCTCATGCCGCCACAAGCTCCCTGATTACAAGGATGATGATTCACCATATGTATACATCTTCCACCAGTTTGATAAGCTCTCCGTAAAGGCTTTCTTTTACATCGGTGGAAATGATTCGATGGATACCGTATTAAAGTTATCCGATTATGCAAAAAAAATCAACAGTGATGTGAAAATTATAGGGATTCCAAAGACCATCGACAATGATCTGTGCATGACAGACCACACTCCGGGATTTGGCTCTGCCGCCAAATATATCGCATCAAGCATGCTTGAGATAGCCCATGATACCTTTATCTATGCTGTTAAGAGTGTGACAATCGTTGAAATCATGGGACGTGACGCAGGATGGCTCACTGCCGCTTCCGCTCTCGCACGTAATGAGTACAATACAGCGCCTCAGTTCATCTATCTGCCTGAGGTGGATTTCGACAAGGACAAATTTGTTGCCGATATAAAAGAAGCCCTTACACACACTAACAATGTAATAGTTGCCGTATCCGAAGGAATACATGACGCAGACGGCTCATACATTACATCATCAAATGCCTCATGTGACCAGTTCGGACACCAGCAGCTAAGCGGTGCCGGAAAGGCTCTTGAGTTCATTGTTAAAGAAAACATCGGTGTCAAGGTTCGCTCAGTAGAGGTAAACGTGCTCCAGCGCTGTGCCTCACATCTTGCATCATTAACCGATATCGAGGAATCTTTTGCTCAGGGTAAAAAGGGTGTCACTATTGCAGCAGAGGGTGTGACCGCATCAATGGTATGCTTAAAGCGCATCTCAAATGATCCTTATCAGGTAGAATACACATATTCTGCTATCAAGGATATCGCAAACGAGGCCAAGTCTGTGCCAAGAGAGTGGATCAATGATGCTGGCAATGATGTGAAGCCTGAGCTTATCGAATACTTAAAGCCACTTATTCAGGGAGAAACCGCTGTAGCCTACAAGAATGGTCTGCCTGACTATATGGATGTGTCACATCTTCACAAATGTAACTGATTTTAGCTGCCGCCTACACCCCGGTGTGGGCAGCAACAGCATATCTCCAAGGAGGTCGATTTACATGAAGAAAAAAGTACTTATAACCTGCGCCGTTGTGCTTGGCGTGATTTTGGCTGTTTATCTTGGCTTTGCCTTTTATTTTAGCAGCCACTATCTGTTCAACACAAAGATTAACTCTGTAAAATACGCAGGGAAAACCGCAAAAGAGGCAATAGAAAAAAATACAGCCCTAAGCCGCGACTACCTGCTCACAATCACTGATAGAAAAGGCAACAGCTTTTCACTTAAGGGACCTGATTTTTCATATGAATATGTCTCAAACGGTGACGAGGAGCAAATCCTAAAAAGCCAGAATGCTTTTACATGGCCTGTCAGTCTTTTCAAAGCTCAAAACTATACTCTAAAGGGTTCGTCCAAATATGACGATGCCGCTTTGGCGGAAAAGCTCAAGGCTCTTGATATTTTCAGTGATGACTACATTGAAAATCCGGAGGATGCCCACATCGAGATAAAAGACGGCAAATACGATGTGATTGAAGAGAAAAATGGCTGCAAGCCGATATATGACAGCATCCTTGCCGAGGTAAAGAATGCCCTGGACAATGAGCTTCCAAAGCTTGCCTTAAGTGATGACTGTTATGAAGCTCCAAAAATCACAAAGGAAAGCGATACAATCAAAAATGAAAAAGAAGCCCTCGACAAATACACTGCTTCAACCGTCACTTACAAAATTGAAGGTGCCGACGAGAAGCTTGACTCAGCCAAAATCCTTGATATGCTAAGCATCTCAGATGACGGCAGCGTAAGCATAGATGATGCCAAGGTCACTAAATATGTCCAGCAGCTTGCTTCCAAGTATAACACCTTCGGCCGCAAACGCTCATTCAAGACATCGTCCGGTGACACTATTGAAATAGGTGGTGGAGACTACGGATGGGTAGTCAGCAAGAAAAATGAGAAGGCCAAACTTCTTTCAGATTTAGAGGGAGGCAAGCCGGTGGAAAGAGAGCCTGTTTACGAGCAGACAGCACTCTACCGAGGCGCTGACGACATAGGTAATACATACATAGAGATTGACTACACAAAGCAGCACATGTGGTATTACAAGGATGGTGCTCTCCAGATGGAGTCTGATTTCGTATCAGGTAATCTCGCTCGTCAGAACGGTTCCGTAGATGGTGTATACAAGATTGTTTACAAGCAGAGAAATGCTACTCTTGTCGGTGAGGGTTACTCTTCTCCTGTCAGCTATTTCATGCCGTTTTTTCTACAATATAGGTATCCATGATGCCAGCTGGCGTGATACCTTCGGAGGAACAATTTACAAAACCTCCGGCTCACACGGATGTATCAATGTTCCGCCTGCTTTTGCAGAGCAGCTGTTCAACGCTGTGGATAAGGGCACTCCTGTTGTTGCCTACTACAGAGAGGCTGTCACTCTGACAAACAATGCTGCAAAGATGTCCAATGCATACTCGTATGTAGCTCCTGATGCAGCGCAGTAAGTGTGGATTGCATTGTATCTTTTAATAATATGTGAAGGCGACCGGCGCACTGGAAATTCATCCCCGTGAGCCGGTCGCCTTCTCTCACTCATT
>OMFQ01000805.1_pt1 | contig 15412 bp, 9 predicted proteins | sample 1645671 | NCBI WGS metagenome assembly OMFQ01 (sample SAMEA103958119, study PRJEB25191) | human gut metagenome | biome: human-associated habitat [ENVO:00009003]; feature: intestine environment [ENVO:2100002]; material: feces | place: Germany | collected 2013/2015
TGTGTACGTCGGCGGATGCCACGCCCAGTTGTTTTGCGATGTCTTCGGCAACAGCCTCGGTCGTCCCGGTCGTGCTGCCATAAAAAATTCCGGTCATAATTTTCGCTGTTTTTTGGTTTTGTGCAAAGTAACGTGATTTTTTGCGGCGGGGCAATACCGATTTTTCGGGGTTTTCGCCCCGCCGCATACCGTCAAGAGGTGATACTCCACCCCGCCGTCCGCTCCTGTATGGCCCACAGCCGGGCATAGAGCCCTCCGTGTGCGACCAGTTGGTCGTGCGTCCCCTGCTCGGCGATCCGCCCCTGATCCAGGACGACGATGTTGTCGGCATTGCGGATCGTTTTCAGCCGGTGGGCGATCACGATCACCGTGCGCCCTGCGATCAGGGTATTGATGGCATGCTGTACCTCGACCTCGTTTTCGGGGTCGAGCGATGCGGTAGCCTCGTCCAGCAGGATGGTCTGTGCGTCCTTGAGGATCGCACGGGCGATAGACAACCGCTGCTTCTCCCCGCCCGAAAGCGTACAGCCGCCTTCTCCCACCATCGTGTCGTACCCTTTGGGCAGCCGCATGATGAAGTCGTGGCAGCATGCCTTCTTTGCCGCGGCGACGATCTGCTCGTCCGTGGCGTCGGCCTTGCCGAAGCGGATGTTGTTGCGGATCGTGTCCTGGAACAGGTATACATCCTGGAATACCATCGAAATGTGGCGCATCAGCGATTCGGGTTCGATCTCGTCCATCCGTACGCCGTTGAACAGCACGTGTCCCCGTTGCGGGTCGTAGAACCGTGCGCAGAGTTTCATCAGCGTGCTTTTTCCGCTTCCCGACGGGCCTACGAGCGCCGTCAGCGAACCTTGCGGCAGCGTGAGCGATACGTCGTGCAGCACCTCCTTGTCGCGGTAGGCGAACGATACCCCTTCCAGCGTGATGTCGCCGTTTTCGGGGGCTTTGCGGTTGCCCGTCATTTCCGGTTCCTCCATCAGGCTGAGTATGCGCCCTCCCGCGATGGAAAAATAGCGGAACTCCGCGAAATTCGTCAGTGCCGAAGTCAGCGGGTCGAAGACGCGCGAGCCGACGATCAGAAACATCACGAACATCAGCAGCGATAGCGTGCCGTCCAGCAGCAGGTATGTCCCGCACAGCACCATCAGCGTCAGCCCCGCCCGTACGACGGTGATCGACAGCAGGACGAAAGGCCCCAGCAGTGCCTCCTGCCGGATGCAGGCGCGGCGCAGTTGCGCGAAAGCCTCGCGCAGGCGGACGAACCGGCCCCCTACCATGTTGTAGGCCTTCATCACCCGGATGCCTTGCAGGTACTCCTCCAGCCGGTTCCCGGCTTCGATTTTCGCGGCGATCTGGTGGCTGCTCAGTTTCTGCTGGATTCTGGTGCTCGCCAACAGGATGCCGATTGCCAGCGGCAGCGCCACGAACATCGCCGTAGCCATGCGCCAGTCGATCCACAGCAGCGTGAGGAATGCCAGCACGGGCATCACCATCGCCCCCATCAACTGCGGCAGATGGTGTGAGATGCCCGTCTCGGCCATCGTGAAATCGGTGATGAGCATCGACGACAGGTCGCCCGGGTCGCGGCGCGACAGGAATCCGAGCGAGAGCTTGCGCAGGTGCTCGGCCAGGGAGATGCGCCCTTCGGCGCTCATTTCGTAGGCACCCCGGAAATTGGCGCGGTAAGCCGCGCGTTCGGCCAGTGCCATGGCCGCCATGTAGACGGCCAGTATCCCGAAGATCGTCCACAGCCGTGCGGTGTCGAGCGGCGTGCCGCTGCCGTCGCAGGCCCGGAAAATGACATTCACCGCCTCGATCGAGAGGCAGAACGGCACGATGTTGACCAGGTTGGCGAGCATCGTGAAGCCGACCGGTTTGCGGAGACGCTCCGTATGGCCGACCGTAATATTCTTGATTGCATTCATCGCCTTCCTCCGTTTTGGTCGTTTCGGGCCTGTTTGCGTGCTACGATGCACAACTCCTCCTTTTCCCGCCGGTATACGGCGATATCCGCGAATCCGGCTGCTGCGAGCAGCGTTTCCAGCCGTTCGGCCGGATATACCCTCATCCCGTCGATGCGGCTCGTCCACATTTCGTTCGCCGGGTCGCTCATCTCGCTGCACAGCAGGAACCTGCCGCCGGTCTTGAGCACACGCGCCACCTCGGCGAACGCTTCGGGAAGGTCGTCCCAGAAATAAACCGTCTCGAAAGCCGTGACCGCACCGAACGTCCCGTCGCCGTACGGCAACTTCCCGACGTCGCCCCTCTCTACGAAGCAGCGCGTTCCCAGCAGCCTGCGGTTCTTCCTGCGGGCGAATGCCACGCTTTCCTGCGACAGGTCGATGCCGTACGCCTTGCCGGCGGGGCATCGTTTGAGAATCTGCGCGAGGTTGGCACCGCCGCCGCATCCGATGTCCAGTACGCTCCAATCGGCCTGCCACTCCATGCAGCCCATGCCCCATCGCGCCAGCGATGCGTGCCCCCGGTTCATGCCCCGCAGAACCAGTCGTCCGAAGAACCCTTCGGGCTTGCGGGTATTTTGCAGGATTTTGTTGATGAAACTCTTCTTTGCCATGATTCTATGCTCTTTTTTCTTTGGTGTCTAACTGCCAGCGGAACGCGTCGGTATAGGCGTCCCACATCTTTTTGTATACCCCGTCGGTCTTGCTCAGCACTTCGTGCCGCCCCGATTGTACCAGCTGCCCTTGCCTGAGGACGAGTATCTGCTGTGCCGCGACGATCGACGAAAGCCTGTGGGCGATGATGATGACCGTCTTGTCCCTGATCAGGTGTTGCAGCGCCTGCTGCATCTTCCACTCGTTTTCGGGGTCGGCGAATGCCGTCGCCTCGTCCAGTACCAGTACCGGGGCGTTTTTCAGGATCGCACGCGCCACGCATACCCGCTGGGCCTCGCCGCCCGAAAGGTAGACGCCCCTGTCGCCGATCCGGGTCGCATAGCCGTCCGGCAGGCGTTCGATGAATTCGTGGCACTGCGCCGCCTTCGCCGCCGCAACGACCTCTTCGTGCGTGGCATCCGGGCGCCCCGTACGTATGTTTTCGTAGAGTGTGTCGTAGAAGAGGAACGTCTCCTGGAATACGAACGACACGATGTCCATCAGCCGTTCCGTAGCGATCTCCCGGATGTCGATGCCGCCGATCCGTATCTCGCCCTGCCCGACGTCCCAAAAGCGCGGGATCAGGTTCGCTACGGTCGATTTTCCCGAACCCGAGGGCCCGACCAGCGCCGTGATCTCTCCCTGCCGTGCCGTGAACGAAATGTCGCGCAGGGCCTCCGTGCGGGTCGCTTCGGCTTCGTTCGAGTACGAAAAACCCACATGGCGGAACTCTATGTCGTAGGTCGTGGGAACCCGGGGCTCGGCCGGCTCGGGAACGGGGCGGCGGTCGAAAATACGGTCGATGCGCACTACGCCCTCGTTGATTTCGCGCGTGCCTCCGCCCAGGTACATCAGTTTGTAGACGGGCGATGCTACGCCCGGCCCCATGACGATGAAGAACAGCCAGACGGCCGCCAGCGCGATGTCGCCCGGCGATCCGCCCACCAGCAGGATGCCGATCGGGAAGAAGAAGGTTACCAGTGAGTTGAGCAGCACGGTGAATGCTACCATCCCCGGTTGGTAGGTGTCGCAGACCTTCAGCGCATAGGTCTTGTAGGCTTCGATCTCTGCGTTGAATTGCCGGAACGACCGTACGCTCTGCCCGAATATCTTTACCACGGGCATACCGCGCACGTACTGCACCGCCGATGCCGACATCCGCTCCTGCGCATCGAAGTAGATCCGGGTGAACTCCTGGGCTTTTTTACCCATGAAGTTGGAGAATTGCAGGATGACGCTCACGGCGATCACGGCGAGGCCGACCGCCGCCAGCCATCCGTCGAGCGAGAAGAAGATGGCGAACATCAGCACGACCGTCGCCACGACGTTTACCATGTCGGGGATCGTGTGGGCGATGAAATTTTCGATCTTCTCGATGTTTTGTTCCATCGTCTTCTTGATGGCGCCTGTCGAGGTGCCGTTCAGGTAGCCCAGCGGCAGGCGGCCGATATGCTCCGAGAGCCTGACCCGCAGCCCGTAGAGGATGCGGAATGCCGCCACGTGCGATGCCATCAGTGCGGCGTAGAGCAGTATGAGCCCGCCGACGAGCCCCAGGAACGCGATCCATCCCCACTTTACCAGCAGCCCGGCGTCGATGCCGCCCGTATCCCCGGCATTTTCCAGCAGTTCGGTCAGTATCCGGTATACGGCCCAGTAGGGCACGAGCATACAGGCTGCGCTTGCGGCCGACAACACGCCGGCCAGTACCAGCAGCCCCTTGCGCTGTCCGGCGATCTCGAAGAGCCGGGCCAGCCCCTGTTTTGTCTTTTGTTTTTCCATGGTCACAGTTTTTTTATTCCGTCGCGGAGATCCTGTATGCGAGCAGCGAGCTGAATTTGCGGGCCAGGTGCGGGAACGCCCTGAAAAAGATGCCCGTCAGACCCCAGCGGCGCCGTGCGAATTCCATATAGGAGCGTTGCTCGATCAGTTGCAGGCGGGGCTCCCACCGCTCCACCTTATGACCGTCGGCCAGGCCGCTGCGTATCTGGGCCGCATTCCTGCGCAGCGAGTCGGGCTTCAGCCCCGTGTTGACCATCATCGGGCCGCAGACATCGAAGCAGACCTCCCCCGCCGGGAAGCGACTTACGATATTGCGCAGCACCGTGCGCACCTGCTCTTCGTGGAAGTACATCAGCACCCCTTCGAATACGAATATGAAATGTCCGTCGGGGTGCCGTGTGCGCAGGCCTTCGAGCCACTCCGTGTCGAGCAGCGAACCTGCGAGGTAGTTGTCGCCGGCCGGTGCCGGGAGCAGCTTTTCGCGGATGGCCATCACCTCGGGCAGATCCAACTCGTAGAATACGGCATTGCGCCGTTCGGCGATCCGCTGGAACCGGGTGTCGAGCCCGCACCCGACGTTCACGACCACCGGCCGTGCGTTCAGGCGGATGAACGACTCTACGCGTTGGTCGTAATAGCGGCTGCGCACCACGCAGCCCAATGCGCTCATCCAAGCCTTGTCGAACTTGCCGTAGTCGTACGCGATCCGGGCCACCAGCCGTTCGGCTTCGGGGTCGTGCAGCACGGCGTCCCTGCGCCGGCTCTCCTTGGCCCGCATGTAGAGCGGAATCAGCAGTGTTTCCGCCACTACGCTCTGGAATTCGATTTTCTCTTTCATCTTATCTGTTTTTGTGTTTCGGTAGTCCGCTCAATAATGAACGATATTCAATTTTGTTCAAAAAAAAAGGAAGGAGCTCAAATTTTCATGAGCTCCTTCCATCCCGTGGTTTCGAATCGTATGTATTCCGCAATCACCTGCTTCATCTCCCGCGGCTTTACCCGGTGCATGATGATCTCCTCGAACAGCGTGAACATCCACACCGTGTGCAGGTGGATTGAAAAATCCGAGACGGCGATGTTCAGCGCCGGGTGCCGGCGTTTCATCCCCGCCAGCCACTCCTTCACCGCCGCTGTCGTGCGGTCGGTATACCGTTCGCGGAAATCCTCCAGCGACGAGCCCTGCGCCCTGAAAAGCAGTATTTCCAGTTTCCTGCGGTGCGAGTTTATCAGCGTGACGTATTCGTCGGTGACTTTCCGCAGGTACGGTTCCGCATACATCTCCAGCACGTCCGTTCCCCCGCTGTCGTGGTGGCTGTGCGCCATCTGCTCGAAAGCGAGGGTTACGGGCTGCACTACCGTGCGGAATATTTCGTCTTTGCTGCTGAAGTAGTTGTAGATATTGGCCAGCCCCACCCCGGCATCCCGTGCGATCTCGCGCATCGAGGTCTTCAGGAATCCTTTGCGCAGGAACAGTTTCCCGGCGGACTCCAGCAGGCTGTTGCGTATCTCCTCTTTGGGCGTTTGCATGCGGCATCGGTTTCTTTTGTTACAAAAGTAACCCTCTTTCCCGGTGCGGGCAATACCGAATAGTTATGATTTTCACCCGCCGCCCTACCTTGTCGGACGGAGCCCGGGGTGCCCCCGCATGGAAAAAGCCGCCCGGAAAGGGCGGCTTGTGTCCGGATTTGCGATCCGGGTCAGCTGCAGATGTAGATGCAGCCGTAGATCGCTCCTGCGGCGAGTGCGCCCAGCACGGGCCCCGCCACGGGCACCCAGCTGTAACCCCACCCGCTCGTGCCCTTCCCCCTGATGGGCAGGATGCTGTGGGCCACACGCGGAGGCAGGTCGCGCGCCGGGTTGATGGCATAGCCCGTCGTGCCGCCCAGCGACATGCCGATGGCCATAATGAGCATCGTCACGGGCAGGCTTCCGAGGCTTCCCATCCCGATTTCGGGGGTGTTCTGTTCGTTGCCGATGGCCAGGATTACGAACACCAGCAGGAACGTGCCGAGGAATTCGCAGAAGAGGTTGCGCGGCTTGTCCATGATCGCAGGCATGGTGCAGAATACGCCGAGCTTGGTCGCCGGGTCGTCCGTGGCGTCGAAGTGGTCTTTGTAATAGACATAGACCAGTACGGCCCCGCAGAAACCGCCCAGCAACTGTGCTGCGATGTACCCGGGCACGAACGCCCACGGGAACGACCCCGCCACGGCCAGCCCGATCGAGACCGCGGGGTTGAGGTGCGCCCCTGAATAGGGGCCCGCGATCAGCACGCCGCACATCACGGCCAGGCCCCACGCGATCGTGATTACGGCCCATCCGCCGTTAAAACCTTTCGATTGTTTCAGTACCGTCGATGCGACGACCCCGTCGCCCAGCAGTACGAGCACCAGTGTCCCGATGAATTCGAACAGGCACTTGGTAAACAGTGTGATTTCCATAATCCCGGTATTTTAGTCTTTGCTGTTGCGCAGTACCCTGCGTACGGCGTCTTCCCACCCTGCGACGGCCTTCCCGATCTGCGAGCGGTCGGCCGTGGGTTCGAATACGTGCTCCGCCTGCCATTGCTGCCGGATTTCGTCGATGCTCCCCCAGTAGCCTACGGCCAGCCCGGCCAGGTAAGCCGCACCCAGCGCCGTGGTTTCCGTCACGCCCGGGCGTATGACGCGCGTGTCCAGCAGGTCGGACTGAAACTGCATCAGCAGGTTGTTGCGCGCCGCGCCGCCGTCGACCTTCAGCTCCCGGAGCGTGATGCCCGAGTCGCGCTGCATGGCGCCCACGATGTCCAGCGTCTGGTAGGCGATCCCCTCCAGCGCCGCGCGGGCGATATGCGCGGCCGTCGTGCCGCGGCTGATGCCGCTGATGGCTCCCCGGGCATACTGATCCCAGTACGGGGCTGCCAGCCCCGTGAGCGCCGGCACGAAATAGACGCCGTTGGTGTCGGGTACCGAAGCGGCCAGGGCTTCGACCTCCGACGACGAACGGATGATCCCCAGCCCGTCGCGCAGCCACTGCACGACCGACCCGCCGACGAAGATGCTCCCTTCGAGCGCGTAGTCGACCTTGTCGCCGATCTTCCATGCGATGGTCGTCAGCAGGTTGTTCGACGATGTGATGGGCTTTTCCCCGCTGTTCATCAGCAGGAAGCACCCCGTGCCGTAGGTGTTCTTCACCGACCCGGGCTCGACGCACATCTGCCCGAACAGCGCTGCCTGCTGGTCGCCCGCGATGCCCGCGATGGGTACCTTGTGGGCGAAGATCGTGGTCTTCGTCGCGCCGTATACCTCGCTCGACGACTTCACCTGGGGCATCATCGAGGCGGGAATGCCGAACAGCCTCAGCAGCTCCTCGTCCCATTGCAGCGTATGGATGTTGAAGAGCATCGTGCGCGAGGCGTTGCTCACGTCCGTCACGTGCACCTCGCCGCGCGTGAGGCGCCAGATGAGCCACGTGTCGACGGTGCCGAACATCAGTTTGCCCTTCTCGGCCCGCTCTCTCGCCCCCGCCACGTTGTCCAGAATCCATTTGATCTTCGTGGCGCTGAAATAGGCGTCGACGATCAACCCCGTCCTTTCCCGGATGAATTCGGTCTGCCCCTCGGCCTTCAGCCGGTCGCAGTACTCCGAGGTGCGGCGATCCTGCCAGACGATGGCGTTGTAGACCGGTTCTTCGGTCTCCGAATCCCACACGATCGTGGTCTCCCGCTGGTTGGTGATGCCGATGCCCGCGATGTTCAGGCCGTTGATGTCGATGGACGCGATCGCCTCGGCGATCACCGAAGCCTGCGACGACCATATCTCGTGCGGGTTGTGTTCCACCCATCCCGGCTTGGGGAATATCTGCGTGAACTCCCGCTGTGCCATCGAGCATATCTGCCCTTTCCGGTCGAATACGATCGCACGGGAACTGCTCGTCCCCTGATCCAATGACAAAATGTACTGTTCCATATATTCGAGTTGTTATAGATGCGTCGTTGCCGTTTTTTTGTCCGCATTCCGTCCCCATGCCGGGGCTTCCCTGCGGCGGCCTTTACAAATCTATGAAAAATATCCGGGATTCGAAACGAAAGCGGTAAGTTTTTTTTCGAAACCTCCCGGAGGGGGCGTTCCCTGCCGCCCTCTCCTGTTTGCCGTGTACCTATATACATATAATCCCCGCAAAACCCGGTGGCTTTGCGGGGAATTCCGCGGCGTTGCGGGAAGGCTCCCGGCCGGGGCGCTTGCGGGGCTATCCCTTCCGCAGCAGGTGCTTCGATAAAAATTTGCGCACCGGTTCGTCGTACAGCCTCAGGCACAGCCATGCCAGGATTACCGAACCGAAGAAAAGCGCCAGGGCACCGGGCAGCGACTCCCGGAACGTGAGGTCGCCGTTCTTGACCCAGGCGTAGTAGAGGTATATGAAGGGATAGTGCACCATGTAGAGGGGATAGGATATGTCCCCCAGGAATTTGCACACCCGGGCGGTGACTTTGTCGGTGGTCTTGCCCGACGCCCCGAGAAAAACCAGCAGGGGGAAGGCGACGACGGCGCAGAACGTATCGTACAGTCCGTTCATCCACAAATTCTCACTGCCGCCGATGCGCGGAACCGACAGCAGGGCGACGACGCACAGGCTGCATATCCAGAAGGCGCCCCGGATATGCACGGGTTTGAATACGCGCGAGAGCAGCAGGCCGGCCGAGAACGCGAACATCAGGCGCAGCGAACCGCCGACCATATTTTCTTCGGTCATGGCGAACCCGACGCAGATGTCGCCCAGCGGCCCCCAGACGGCGAATGCCGCCAGCCCGCACCCGGCCAGGAAAACCACGACGGAAAGGGCCCTGGTCGAAAGTTTGCGGATGAAGAAGGCGTACAGGATATTTCCGGCGTACTCGAAAAACAGCGACCAGCTCGGGCCGTTGAGCGGATACATTTCACCCAGCCCTCTGATTTCCGTGCCTGGGCTTGCCGGAATCAGGCAGGCGTTCATCAGCGTCGCCGCCAGCAGCATCGGCACCGTGACTTTGGTCACGTCCCAGACGGAGCAGCCCTGGAAATAGAACATGACGGCACCGATCAGGGCCCCGATCACGACCATGGGATGCAGGCGGATGAGCCTGCGCTTGAGGAACTCCGCGACGGTCATCTTTTTCCACCGGTCGTCATAGGCGTATCCGATTACGAATCCCGAGAGTATGAAGAAGAAATCGACGGCCAGATAGCCGTGGTTGATCCTCTGATCCAGGTGGCTGGTCGCAAAGGCTTCGAAGATATGGAACCACACGACGGTCAGCGCCGCAATTCCGCGCAATCCGTCGAGTATGTCGTAATGCGGCTTCGTGTCCGCAAATGCCGCCGCCGAAATAGTTGACATCCGTTTGTTTGTGTTTAGTAGTTCGCGCCTGCCGAAACTCCCGGCAGACCGGGCAAAGATAATCAAATAATCGCTTCGGGCATAATCCGCCGCTCCTGCTGCCGCCTCTGCCGCCCCTGCTGCCGCCTTTGCCGCCCCTGCTGCTGCCTCTGCCGCCCCTGCTGCTGCCTCTGCCGCCCCTGCTGCCGCCGTCGAGCGGGTGGCGGGGAGGCTTTGCGGCATGCGGTTTCAGCCCCCGGCGGCACTCCTGTCTGCTGTTGCCGGCAATAAAATCGTTTTTTTATATAATAATTCCGACTCCGGCAACGCTATTGTATATGAGATAGAATAGATTAAATCGGAACGGATATGAAAAAGCTGATGATTTTAACCGTTGCAATCCTGCTTGCCGGCGCCGGTACGGGCTATGCCCAGCCGCAGGACGCGAATTCCAGGAAAATGGCCCGCAAGCAAATGAAGGCCGAACAGGACGCACGTGACCGGCTCGCTTTCGAAGAGGCCCGGAAGGCTATCGAGGCGAAGGAGTTCGTACTCGAAGCCGACCAGGTGAGCTTCAAGTCTGGTTCGACGGCGCATGTTTCGTCCAATACCAATTTCGTCGCCGTGCAGGGTGACAAGGCCGTCGTACAGGTGGCTTTCGACATCCCCGTAAGCGGCCCCAACGGCCTGGGCGGCGTAACGGTCTCGGGCAGCACCTCGGATTACAGGCAGAGCGTGGATAAGAAAGGGAACATCCGGGTGTCGATGAACGTCATCGGCACGGGGATTTCCGCACAGGTCTATATCAACCTGCCCAACGGGGGCAACCAGGCCAGCGTGGACATCTCGCCCAATTTCAACTCGCGGCGCATCACGCTGCGGGGCGAACTCCTGCCGCTCTCCGAGGGTAATATTTTCCAGGGCCGTACCTTCTGACAGGCCGACACAGCCTTGCCATTGAACGGGACAGCGTAACAAGTCCCCGATTTACGGCTTCACCCCCGTCCGAACATACTGCGGATGGGGGTGATTTTTGTTTTAGGCTACTTGTCGGACAGCCTCATGCAGCGCCGTAGCGCCGTGCGCAAAAAAAAGAGGCCCTTCAAAGGCCTCTTCTGAGCGGGAAACGGGGGTCGAACCCGCGACCCTCAGCTTGGGAAGCTGATGCTCTACCACTGAGCTACTCCCGCATTTCGGAGTACAAATATACTCCGCTTTTTTTTATTTTTCAAGTTTTCCGGGTATCAAATTCACATCAATCGACAATTTTTTTCAGCGATGCCAGGTTTTTCGGATTTTTCAGGTCGCGCCCCTCGGGTGTATAGAGGTATTCCAGCCTGTCGCGGAAGTGTTCTTCGACCTTGTTGCGTACGACCTTCATCGTACTGTTTACCAATCCGTTCTGTTCGGTGAAAGGCTCGTCTACGATCGCCAGCCCCGCCGGCAGCCACCGTTCGGGGAACTCCCCGCCGAAGATGCCGCCCGCACGGTAACGGTCTATTTCGCCGCCGAGGATCGCCGCCGCGGTCTCCGCCCGTTTTTCGGCCGCTACCCCGCGGCTGTCCAGTTCGCGTCGCAACGCCTCGCGGTTCGGCACGACGATGGCGCCCGTAAACGGGCTCTGGTTGTTGTGTACGATGATCTGGTCGATATAGGGCGACTTGTCCACGATCGCCTCTTCCATGCCTTCGGGACTGTATTTTTCGCCGTCGCTGGCGATCAGCAGGCTCTTGAAACGCCCCAACACATAAAGAAGCCCGTCACGCATATATCCCATATCCCCGGTGTACAGCCAACCCTCCTTTACGGTATCGGCCGTCGATGCAGGGTTCTTCCAGTAGCCGGCCATCACGTTCTCTCCCCGGATGACGATCTCGCCTTTCTCCCCCGGAGGAAGTACGTTGCCGTCCATGTCGCAGATCTTTAGGTCGAGGGGCCGCACCAATACGCCGCTACTGCCGAAGGTATGGCGGCGAGGGCCGTTGGTCGAGATGATCGGTGTCGCCTCGCTCAGCCCGTATCCTTGGTACATCGGGATTCCCAAGGCGTAATAGAACTTCTGCAAGTCCTTATCCAGCAAGGCGCCCCCTCCGATAAAGAACTTCAGCTCGCCCCCGAAGTTCTCACGGACTTTCGTGAACAATAGCTTGTCGAACAAACGGATCAGTGGCTTCAAGAAGACGCGGAAGCCTTTTCCTTCCTCCTCGTCGCTATCCCCGTTATAGATATAACCGATCCGTAGGGCTAGGTTGAAAAGGCGGGCGGCGTTCTTGCCTCGCACTCGGATACCCTGCTCGATATTCTTCTTGAAGTTCTTCGCCAAGGCCGGGACGCTCAGTATCAGGTACGGCTTGAACTCCTTTATATTGATAGGGATATTCTTCAAGGTCTCCATACCGGTGCGCCCTACCTGCACGGTAGCTACCGAGGCCCCCTTCGACATGAAGATGTAGAATCCTACCACGTGGGCGAAGCAATGGTCCAGCGGGAGGATCACCAGCGTACGCCACGTATCGTCTATATCCACGCAGGTGAGCGCTTGCTCCACGTTCGCCGTATAGTTACGGTGGGTGAGGATCACGCCTTTCGGATCGGCGGTCGTGCCGGAGGTATAGGTGATGGTGGCGTAATCATCGTTGCCCAGCGATTGCCCGATCGCCAAGAACTCCTCTAGCGGATGAATACCCAGATAGACCTTCCCCATCCGGCGTATCTCGGACAGCGACATCTCACGGTCTTGGTATTCCGCCAGCTCGTCGAGTACGATGATCTTCCGTACGGCGGGGAGCTGATCCTTGATCGCCCGGATCTTCCCCAGTTGCTGGCCCGATACCATGATATATTTCACGTCGGCGTGGACGAGGCGGAATAAGAGGTCATTCGCCTCCTCCAGCTTGATGGATAGGGGGACATTGGTGGCCCCGGCGTAAAACATGGCCAGCTCTCCGATGATCCATGCGTTGCGGCCCTCGCTCAGCAAAGCCATGTTATCCCCTTTCCGCACGCCCAGCGATACGAGGCCTGCGCCTTCCTCATAGACGAGGTCGCGAACCTTGGAGTAAGTGGTTGGCTCGAATCGCTTGCCCGTCTTCTCCCATAAAAAAGGATTACCGGGGAAGCGCTTCACTGAACTCTCAAAAAGGTCTATAATCGTTTTCTTTTCCATATCTTTTCGTGTTTGTAAGAGGATGTGTCAAAAGTCGGTTGAGTTTATTTTTTCCATCTCTTGCAGGTAGCCGCATGCCGCTTCCACCGTAGGGACGTTCTTGATCACGATACTTCGCTTGCCGTTCTGCTCCCGGAGGTTACACTCACGGGGATGCTTTTGGATGAAGCCCAGCAGCTTGCCGAACGCCTCGCTTTGGTAATACGGGCTATCCGGGTTATTCACCAAGAAGAGGCTCATCTGCCCTTTCTTCAGGACCACTTTCTCCATGCCCAGTTTCTTGGCCATGCGGCGGAGGCGCACGATCCGGATCAACTCCTTGCCCTCCTTCGGTATCTTGCCGAAGCGGTCTTTCAAGCGCTCCGTAAAGGCGAGGATGTCACGTTCCTCCTCCATATTATCCAACTCCCGGTATAGGGAGATACGCTCCGAGTCGTTGGGAATGTAGGTGGGAGGGAACATCAATTCAAGGTCGCTCTCGATATAGGTCTCCCGGACGTATTCGCTGCCCGTATCCCGGTGCCCTTCGGCATTATCGGCGTAAAGATCGGCGAATTCCTCGCTTTTCAATTCGTCTACCGCCTCTTCCAAAATCTTCTGGTACGTCTCATAGCCTAGGTCGGCGATGAAACCGCTTTGCTCGGCGCCTAGCATATTCCCGGCTCCCCGGATGTCGAGGTCTTGCATGGCGATATGGATACCGCTACCCAGCTCGGAGAAGTTCTCGATCGCTTGCAACCTGCGCCGTGCCTCCTGCGTCAGCGAGGTGAGGGGCGGGGAAAGGAGGTAGCAGAAGGCTTTCCGGTTGCTTCGTCCCACCCGTCCGCGTAGCTGATGGAGGTCGCTAAGCCCGAATTGCTGGGCGTTGTTGATGATGATCGTATTGGCGTTGGGCACGTCGATGCCGCTCTCCACGATACTGGTGGCTATCAATACGTCATACTCATAATTCACGAAATCGAGGATGATCTTCTCCAGCATCTCCGGCTCCATCTGCCCGTGCCCCACGGCTACCCGTGCGTCGGGGACTTCCCGCCGTACCAAGGCTTCCATCTCGTAAATGTTCTGGATACGGTTGTTGATGAAGAATACCTGCCCGTTCCGGCTCATCTCGAAATTGATCGCTTCCCGGATGATATCGGGATTGAAACGCTCCACCTCCGTCTGCACGGGATAACGGTTGGGCGGTGGCGTGGTGATGCTGGAAAGGTCCCGGGCCCCCATCAAGGAGAACTGTAAGGTACGGGGGATCGGGGTGGCCGTCATTGTCAAGGTGTCCACGTTCACCTTCAGTTGCCGAAGCTTCTCCTTGACGGATACCCCGAACTTCTGCTCCTCGTCGATGATAAGCAAGCCCAGATCCTTGAAACGTACATCCTTGCCGACGATCCGGTGGGTGCCGATCAAGATATTCACCTCGCCCTCTTTCAGTTCTTTCAAGGTAGCCTTGATTTGCGCGGCCGTACGGGCCCGGCTGATATAATCAATCTTGCAAGGGAAATCCTTCAAGCGCTCACAAAACGTCTGGTAATGCTGGAAAGCCAGTACGGTGGTGGGTACCAACACGGCCACCTGCTTATTGTCCGATACCGCCTTGAATGCCGCGCGGATAGCTACCTCGGTCTTTCCGAAACCAACGTCTCCACAAATCAACCGGTCCATCGGACGAGTGCTTTCCATATCTGCCTTGACCTCGGCGGTCGCCTTCATCTGGTCTGGCGTGTCCTCATAGATGAAGCTGGCTTCCAGCTCATGCTGCATGAAGCTGTCCGGCGTGTAGGCGAAACCCGTCTCTTGCTTGCGTTTGGAATAGAGGAGGATCAAGTCCCGGGCGATATCCTTCACCTTCGCCTTGGTACGTTCCTTCATCTTTTCCCAAGCGCCTGTGCCGAGCTTGCTCAACTTAGGCGGCTCGCCGCTCTCTTTCCCCTTGTATTTCGATAATTTATGCAGGGAATGGATGCTGACGAATATAATATCGTTATTCTGATAAATCAATTTGATGGCCTCTTGCATCTTACCGTTCACCTCGGTGCGTACCAATCCCCCGAACTGTCCTACGCCATGGTCGATATGTACGATATAATCCCCTTGCGAGAACTGGTTCAGTTCCTTGAGCGAAAGGGTGATCTTTCCGCTTCGTGCCTTATCGCTCTTCAAGTTGAACTTGTGGAAGCGGTCGAACAATTGATGGTCGGTGAAAAAGCAGATGCGTAGCGTATCGTCGGCGAATCCCTCGTGTATCGTGCGGTTTACGGCGGTGAAAGGGATATTGTCGCCCCTATCCTCGAAAATCATCCGGATACGGTTGGCTTGTTTCTCTTGATCGCTCAATATATATAATGTATAGCCCTCGTCGAGGTATTTATGGAACGACTCGCTCACCCGGTCGAAATTCTTATGATAGATCGGCTGCGTTTGCGTAGAGAAATGGATGGTAGCGTCCGCCGTTCCCATCGGCCGTGCCCCGAAATGGATGCGACGGAAATCCAAGACCTCCCGTAGGAAGTCCTCG